>Ga0116152_10003375_pt1 | contig 12825 bp, 11 predicted proteins | sample AD_UKC119_MetaG_FD_89894 | JGI IMG/M metagenome (GOLD analysis project Ga0116152, IMG submission 89894) | Active sludge microbial communities of municipal wastewater-treating anaerobic digesters from Hong Kong - AD_UKC119_MetaG | ecosystem: Engineered > Bioreactor > Anaerobic > Digestate...
CGGTTTATTGCTCTTTTTAGCCCGGATGGTAGAACACTTATTGATAGTGTTACCGTTCCAAATTTAGCTACCGATTTTGTTTACAGCAGGGAAAGCGATGGAACAGGCGAATGGATTGTTACAAACGTTGCAACACCCAACGCAACAAACGAACTTTTTAACAAAAAGGTTAGCGCTGCCGAACGATTTATTAAAGTTGACCCCACGGGTATTATTATGACAATTACAGCGATGTTAGTTGTGTTTACAGCGCTAATTTTACTATACCGAATTTTTAAATTTACCGGTAGGGTATCTCAGAATCCTATTAAAATCAAACGGGATAAAAAAGGTTCGCAAGAGGTTGAGGTTGTCCAAGAAATTTCAGGTGAAGTCTTTGCCGCAATATCTACAGCATTATTCCTGTACGAAAACGAAGTACACGATCACGAGTCCACCATAATCACTATCGAAAGAGTTTCGAGAAGGTATTCACCATGGAGTTCTAAAATTTACGGACTACGACAAATTCCTACTCACATTTTAACTCGTAAACCAAAACTGTAAATACTTTTTACTAACATAAAGCAATTTGCAAAATACACTCTAAATGAAAGAATTTAAATTCAAAATAAACGGCAACGAATACCTTGTTAACATCGAAAATGTTGAAGGAAATATTGCCGATATCGAAGTTAATGGGACACCGTATAAGGTTGAACTTCAAAAAGAATTAAGGCAAACCAAAACGCCAAAATTAGTTCGCCCCGAAGTTATTCCTACAACCGATACTCATCCTTCGATAGCCAAAACTAACAGTCCCGGATCGGCAACAGCAGGAAGCATAAAATCGCCATTGCCCGGAGTAATTCTTGACGTATTGGTAAAACCCGGCGATGAGGTTAAAGTAGGACAACGCCTGATAGTTTTGGAAGCTATGAAAATGGAAAACAACATCGACTCCGATAAAACCGGTAAAGTGGTAGATGTTAAAGTACGCAAAGGCGATTCGGTATTGGAAGGTGAAGTTTTAGTAATAATAGGTTAGCCATGGGACAGAGTGGAGGATTTTTTTCGTTTCTACTACAAAACCTGTCGCAATTTTGGTCGTTTACAGGTTTTAACAACTTTACGGTTGGACATGGTATAATGATTGTTGTCGGCATCATTTTTATTTACCTTGCTATTTCTAAGGAATTTGAGCCGATGTTGCTAATTCCCATTGGATTTGGAATTATTGCAGGAAATATTCCTTTTGCTCCCGGATACCAAATTGGTGTTTACGAAAGCGGTAGTGTACTAAACTACCTTTACTTCGGAGTAATAAAAGGTATTTACCCACCTTTAATATTTTTGGGCATAGGAGCTATGACCGATTTCAGCGCACTAATTTCAAACCCCAAACTAATGCTTATTGGAGCTGCTGCTCAGTTCGGTATTTTTGGCGCTTACACCATTGCCCTTCTTCTCGGATTTAGTCCGCAAGAAGCTGGAGCTATTGGTATTATTGGCGGTGCCGATGGACCTACAGCCATATTTCTTTCATCCAAGTTGGCTCCGGATTTAATGGGTGCAATTGCCATTTCGGCATACTCGTATATGGCCTTGGTTCCCGTAATTCAACCACCTGTAATGCGACTACTCACAACAAGGAAGGAAAGGTTAATTAGAATGAAACCGCCAAGACAGGTAACAAAATTGGAAAAAATTCTGTTTCCCATTGTCGGTATGCTGCTTACCACGTTTATTGTCCCTTCCGGCTTACCCTTATTAGGTATGCTGTTTTTTGGAAATTTGCTAAAGGAAAGCACCGTTACCAAACGGTTAGCAGACACTGCAAGAGGTCCCCTAATCGACATTGTTACCATACTTATAGGTCTTACCGTAGGAGCATCTACAAATGCAACTACATTCCTTACACCCAAGTCCATAGAAATATTTGTACTGGGAGCATTCTCGTTTATTGTAGCAACCTTCGCAGGAGTTGTTTTTGTAAAATTCTTTAACCTGTTCCTAAAAGAGGGAAATAAAATCAATCCTCTTATCGGAAATGCCGGTGTATCTGCCGTTCCCGACAGTGCACGCGTTTCGCAGGTTGTTGGATTGGAATACGATAAAAGTAACCATTTGCTCATGCACGCTATGGGTCCCAATGTAGCCGGTGTAATTGGCAGCGCTGTTGCAGCAGGTATTTTATTAAGTTTCTTAGCTTAACTTCAAATTGATATAACCATTAAAAACACTTAAAGGCAACCTCAACGGGTTGCCTTTTGTGTTTATATCTACAATTAGATATATTTAAACACTTAGAACGTTTTATCATGTTAACCTTATCGAAACATTTATTATGAATTTTCAATTCATAATAGTTAAACCTAACCTGTAGGCTAATATAGCCTATTTTCGTTCTGCCACTCCTTTTAAGTGGATGAAAATCAAAATACTAAACGAATTATTTTTTCTGAACCATTTTTTTTTGAAAATTTACATAGCGTATATGCAGCAAAACAGGGAAATGTTATGTCTCTAGTATAGAATTAATCCTGGTTGGGTAAATGGACTTAAGTAAGCAGTTAGTAGAACAATGTCGCCAAGGCGATAGAAAGGCTCAATACGAGTTATATGCAATGTATGCAAGAGCCATGTTCAACGTAAGCTGTCGGATAATTCCCGACCGAATGGAGGCAGAAGATGCCATGCAAGAAGCGTTCTTTAAAGCATTTCGAAAAATTGACTCGTTCCGAAACGAGGTAACATTTGGAGCCTGGCTTAAACGAATTGTTGTTAACACTTGTTTGGATCACCTGAAACAGAAAAAGTTACAACTAATTTCAATAGACGAGGCGCCCCAGGTTACAGGTGTTATCGATAATTCAGAGGAATTTGAGCCTGAATCGGTGGAGCAGGTAAAACAAGCCATAGAAAAACTCCCCGATGGATACAGGCTAGTAATTACCCTCCGCTTGATAGAGGAACTGGAATACGAGGAAATTGCCGAAATGCTAGGCGTGGAACAATCGACGGTACGGTCGCAATACACCCGTGCCCGACAAAAATTATTGGAAACTATTAAAACAAAACAAGTTAGCCGTTATGGGAACATTTGAAAATTACATGCAAGAGAATCGCAGCAACTTCGACGATGTTGATTTACTTCCCGGGCATATGGATCGATTTCTTAAAAAGCAATCGTCCCATAAACTTCGTCTGTCCCTTTGGACAACACTTTCCGCTGCGGCATCAATTGCTGTAATATTAATGCTTACAGCGCTGTTAAGCGTGTATTACAACAACCAATTTACCAATGAATTTGCCAACTCATCGTCCAAAAACGACAGGCAACTTTACGAAATTGAGGCTTACTACCGTAGTCAGCTTTTAATTCGGTATAAAGCCATCGAGCAAATTGCCGAAACAACAAATCCTCAAGCCGAGAAGGATGCGAAGCAGCTGATTAGCGATTTTGAAAAGGAGAAAATTTCGCTTAAAACCGAATACGACAAAACACCTCAAAAAGAACTTTTGTTGGGAGCTATGTACCAAAGCTATCAGGCACAAATTGACGCCCTTGATAGAATACAAAAATCCCTTAAAGAAGAGAAAAATAAATAATGAACACGATATATACTTTTAAAAATTTCATTTGCAAAATCTAAAAACATACAATATGAAACCTATTTTAAGAAACACTGCTACTATTGCCTTACTGCTCATAGCAACTTTAACTATGGCCTCCAACGATAGGCTTAGTAAAACTTACGACAGGGAGTTTGCAACTCCTCCGGTTACCAAACTGGTTGTTGAAAACAAATTCGGCCAAATTAACATCGAAAACTGGGATAAAAAGGCTATCTCCATTCATGTTGATATTAAGGTTGAAAATTCCAACAACGAAAAGGCCAAACTAATGCTAAACGCCATAACGGTAGAATTTTCGGAAAGCGATAACATTGCAAGCGCCATTACCAAGTTTAACGACGATATTATGAGGTCTAATCGCAGGTTATTTTCGTCGATATCCGATGATGACCTAAGTATTGATTACCAAATTAAAATGCCTGCAAGCATTAATGTTGACCTAACAAACAGGTATGGCGACATTTTTATTGATAAACTTTCGGGACAAATGATGGTTGCGCTTAAGTATGGGAATATTAAAGTTAACAAGCTTACCCTTGGCGATAACGAACCGCTAAACACGCTAACCCTTGGTTACGGAAATGCTTCGATAGCCGAAGCAAACTGGCTGAAAGTGGACATGAAGTATTCCAAGATAACTATCGATAACGTTCAGGCATTAGTATTGGTATCGAAATACTCCAAGGCCAATATTGGCAATGCCAGCTCGTTAGTATTCGAATCGAAATACGACGGCTACGAAATCGATAACATCTCAAAGATGATAGGAGAATCTGGCTATACCAATTTCAAAATTAATAAGCTAAACACCCTATTCAAGGTTACCGCTAAGTATGGCGAAGTAAAAATTTATAGCGTCTCCTCATCGCTAAAAGAAATTAACTTCACCTCCTCGTACACGGAATTTAAAGCCGGATTACCAAGCAGTTTATCCTATAAACTGGATGCCGATATGTCGTACGGAAATGTTCGGTACCCAAGCGACATTGCCCGTGTAAACAAAATAGAAGAAAATACCTCAACCGAGGTTAACGGAATTGTAGGCAACGAAAAAGAGGCTAAAACCACGGTTAAGTTGAAAATGAGGTACGGAAGTGCATCGCTTTACAACAACTAAACGTTAACTATTCAATAGCGTAAAAGCCTGGCAAAATTAATTGTCAGGCTTTTTATTATGCGGCTAATCCCTATTTTTATATCTTTGATTAACCATAAGAAACCAATAAAAACGCTAAAAAATTTAAGGTGAAAATGGAACAGGCTCTGTTCCTTTTCTTAATAAAATTACTAAATGAAAACGCTAAAACTACTTATTCAACTTGGTATTGGAACGTTAATACTTTCTATCATAGGACTGTACAATGGCTACCCGTTGGTGTATTCCGACACCGGTACTTATCTCTACAGTGGATTCGATTTGTTTGTTCCTGTTGACAGGCCTATTGTTTATGGACTGCTTATCCGATTTTTTTCGTTTAAATACTCCGCATGGTTTATTATTCTTTTCCAAAACATACTTACAGCCTTTATTCTCTACGAGGTACTTAAATCCTTCTACTTCGAAACTATCCGCTTAAATCGGCTATACCTTACCATTCTGCTATTTCTAACGCTATTTACCGGTATTGGGTGGTACTCCAATCAGTTGATGCCCGATTTTTTTGCTCCCATACTAATACTTGCTATATACCTCTTTATTGCAAAAGACAAAATGTCCTTTTTATCAAAAATCGCGCTTTCCATTACCCTTATTATTTCATCGATAACTCACTTTTCCCATCTTATAATAGGTTTGGCAATAATCTTTACCATAATTCTAATTAGGTTAATTTTCAGAAAACAGTTAGAACAGTTACCGCTAAAAAGATTGCTGCTGGTAGCAGCAGTTCTGCTTAGTAGTTGGGTTGTTTTGCCTACCGTAAACTACATAGTCGAAAAGCAATTTATTCTATCAAAAGGAAGCCATGTTTTTATGATGGCCAGCTTAGACGAAAAGGGAATACTTAAACATTTTTTAGATGATAACTGCGCTTCGCCCGATTTCCAAAGCTGTAAACTATGCCAATTGAAAGATTCTCTTCCCGACAATATCGACAAATTCATTTGGTGGGAAAATAGCATTGTAAACAAAACCGGAGGTTGGGAAAAAAGTAAAAACGAATATAACAAGATAATTAAGGCTATACACAAACGGCCTAAATATTTGTTGTCCAACATCTTTCAATCTACCTGTTACGGATTAGTGCAGCTCACAAAAAACAAAATCGGGGAAGGATTATCGGCCTATAACGAAGGCAGTGCGCCATACGGACAAATTCGCTGGAGATTCCCTTACGAACTTAACAACTACTTAAACAGCCGGCAAAATAAGTGGAATGGCGCCAATTTAAAATTGGATACGCTAAATACGATTCACCTACTAATACTTATAGTATCGCTATTCTTAATAATTTGGCTCTTTTCGAGCCCACTATTGAGAAAGTTGAATTTTAACAGCCTGTTCTTTCTGGTATTTGTAATGCTATCAATAGTTATCAACTCTTTTGTAACCGCAGGGCTAAGTTCTCCTTACGACAGGTACCAAACGAGGGTTGTATGGTTACTTCCATTAGCACTGATAGTTGTATTGGTTAAGAACTATAAATTAATTGCGAAAGGTATTAAAGACAAGTGCTAGTTTTCAACTATATAAACAATGCAAGTAACCAACGTGTTAACTGTAACTTTAACAAAGCCTTAGCATATGAAGAAAGTTGAAATAGAACTTAAAAATTGTTTTGGAATTGGAGAGTTCATACATAAATTTGATTTTGAAGGATTAGGCACTAATTCTTTCTTGATTTATGCTCCAAATGGAACCATGAAAACATCTTTTGCAAAAACCTTAAATCTCATATCAAAAGATGATTCTAAATCAATTGGTGATAAAGTCTATCCAGATAGACCTACGAGTTTCAAGATTTTTGCAGATGGAGATAATATTACGACTAGTTCTATTCTGGTTGTTAACGCCGAAGATAATAATTACGATAGTTCCACTAAAATCAGTTCATTTATAGCAAGCAAAGAGTTAAAAGAAAAGTATGATAAAATCTATTCAGAATTAGACAACCAAAAGGCTGAATATATTAAGAAACTAAAAGGCATATCCCAAAGTACTGATTGTGAAAGTGAATTTATTAATACATATAAAAATACAGATAAAGATACTTTCTATGAGTTATTGTTAACAGTCTCAAAATCATTATTGGATACTCCAGAAAAATATGATTTTCGTTATAATGACATATTTGACAAGAAAGGGAATGTGAAAAAATTCTTGGATAAGAATCAAAAAATATTAAATCAATACATAACCGATTATAAAGAGTTACTAAACAAATCAAAATTCTTTAAAAGTTCAGAAAATTCATTTGGCACATACCAAGCTAATGAACTTTTAAAATCAATATCTGATAATTCTTATTTTGATGCTGGTCATAAATTTGTTTTAAATGATGATGAAGAAATAAAATCATCTGAGGAATTAGCCAAATTACTTCAAGAAGAAATAACAAATATCTTAACTGACGAAAAACTTCAAAAATCTTTCGAGAAAGTAGATAAAGCAATTGGTGCAAACACCGAATTAAGAGCTTTTAAAAATGTCATCGAAAAGAACAATCTTCTTCTTGTCGAGCTTGAAGATTATGATAAGTTTAGAAGAAAAATATGGTTAAGTTATATTTCTACTCTAAAAAATGAAACTAAAATTTTAACTGCTCTTTTTCAAGATAAAAAAGCTGAAATTGAAGCTATTATAAAAGAGGCAAAAAAAGAATCAGAAACTTGGAAAGAAATAGTAAAAACGTTTAATGATAGATTTTATGTCCCTTTTCAGATAAAACTTGTAAATAAAGAAGATGTAATTTTAAAACAAGATAACGCACATCTTGAATTTGACTATAAAGATACTAATGCCATACCTGTTCCTCAGGATAAAAATTCTTTACTTTCAATTTTAAGTAAAGGGGAACAAAGAGCATATTATATTCTTCAATTGCTTTTTGAAATTGAATCAAGAAAACATTTAACCCAAAAAACGCTGTTAATTTTAGATGATATTGCGGATTCATTTGATTACAAAAATAAATATGCAATTATCGAATATCTCAGTGAATTACACAATGATACGATATTTAAATCAATCATATTAACTCATAATTTTGATTTTTATAGAACAATTGCATCACGACTTTATTTAAAAAGAGATGCTGCTTTTATGGCGACAAAAGATGATGACAGAAAAATAACATTAAACCAAGGACAATATAGGAAAGACATTTTTTGTCATTTCAAAAAGAATCTTTCAGACAAAAGAATCTTTATAAGTATCATTCCTTTTCTTAGAAATTTAATTGAATATATGGAAGATGAGTCAAATCCTGATTACTTAAAATTAACATCTTGTCTTCATATAAAAACAGAAACACAAAGTATTAACTGTTCTGACATTTTAACTCTTATTCATAATACATTTACATCAACAAGTAGTCAAAATATATCTTTTGGAACAGAAAATATTAAAACTTTAATTTATAATACTGCTGATTCTATAGAATTGGAAAATCCAATTAATGAAATATTACTTGAAAACAAAATTGTTCTATCAATTGCAATTAGATTAAAAGCTGAAGAATTTATGATTAGTAAAATCCCTGATTATGAATCTATCGTAATTTCATCAAATCAAACAGCAGAACTATTAAAACATTTTAAAATATCAAATACGGACAAAGCAATTATTAATTCTTTAGAAAAAGTAAATTTAATGACACCTGAAAATATTCATATTAATGCATTTATGTATGAACCATTAATTGATGTTTCAATTTTTCATTTGAAAGACCTTTATAAAGAAATAAAAGAATTAGAATAAAAAACTACAACTAACACCGGCTATATGCAATGGCAGGTAAAGTACATTTTGGGAGTTTTGCGTTCCACCCGAACATTTTTTGCTTTTTGACGAACTTTCCACCCACAAGCCACCACTACTCATAAAAACCGTTGACAAAACAAAATAAATAGTATATGGACAATTTAAAACTAAAGGAAAATCCAACATTAAAAGATTATCAAGAATATGTTCATATGCTTGAAATACAAAGAGGATTTATCGACCAAAATGTTATAATAAAAAGTTTGTTACTAGGCGAAGAAACGGGCGAACTTTTTAAAGCCATCCGTAAGGCTATGAATATTAAAACAGATGTTAATGCTAATATTAATCCGGTAAAAGAAGAAATTGCAGATATATTAATCTACTTATGCTCTATTGCTAATCGTTTTGACATTGACATAGAAGAAGCATTTCGAGAAAAAGAGGAAATAAATAAAAAAAGACAATGGATATAAAGTTTTAATATCTTTTATTTGATTGGGCTGGATGCTATCAAACAAAAGGAACCACAATCAACGCAACCCTTTTTGCCTCCCATTCATCATTCTATAAATTAATGGAGACATGATGAAAACCGTTAAAATTTTGCTGCCAGCATTACTTCTCTTTTCCTTATTAAGTTGTGAAAAGGATGATAGTTCAGAAACCGAAAACTGCAAGAGTTTCAACGTTTCATTAATGGAAAGAGACGACTATTACATTTTCGATAAAACTGTAATACTGTTCGACAACGAAAACTACTTAGTAAAAACTCCCCTAGCCTACTTTCTAAGTAATTTAAATAGCATCTTCGTGGATTATGACAAGTACCTAAGTACCGTAGAAAAAGTTGTTGCCGATGGACAAACCAGCAACTTACTGTACGCTTCTGCGTACTTCGATACAGGCAGTTTAGACTTTGTAATAGCCGCATTCTTAGAAAACGGGCAATGCTATGTATATAACAAAATAACCAACAAGGCTGTAGAACAAGTATTTGTTGAATATTGGGGTTGTCACTCTGCCCCCCTTGCCGGAGCAGGAGGACGACGCTTTTATATTGAAAATACCTTGTTCTTGGAAACAACCGACTGGATAAGTTGAAACACAGCATGTTAACCTCTACAAGCCCAGAAAAATATCCTGATACTTATTGAAAAATGCCCGTGACATCTCGGCTGTACTATCGGCCGTAACTCCGGATTTTTGAATGTACGCTTTCCTAACCAAATCGTAAACCACGCTATCGGCATCGGTAACAAAGCCGTATCCTTCGCTAAAAGCGAAGTAAGCAAAAGGGTAACGGCTTTTCGATAAAATATTTTGCGACAGCACAAATGCCGAATCGGAAAGGTTTAGCTGATTCAATAGCGTTGAGGCCAAATCGGTTTGCGAGCTGGTTCTATCAATATTTACCCCGCTTGCATTTAATGCCCCGCCCAGCCACAACATTGGAATATGAAACCTGCGTACAACGTAGTTTGGCTCGTTATAAGGCTCTCTATGTCCATGGTCGGCAATAAGTATAATCAACGTATTCTTATACCAATCGCGTTTTCGGGCTTGCCGAATAAAATTGCCTATACAACTATCGGTGTAGTAAACGGAACTCATGTACTTATGCAACTCGTCGTTACCGGGAAACTTCTGTTTCATTGTTGTTTCGAACGGCTCGTGGCTGCTCAGCGTAAAGTACATTTTGAAGAAAGGCCCCTTTGCCGTATCAATATCGTGCAACAGGTAATCGAACACGTAACTATCGTGAACGCCCCATTTAGAATTACGGTATTCAACAGGAAAATTATCTTCCGTAACTATTCGCTTAAACTTTGCATGGTATAAAAACGAACGGATATTGGCAAAATCGGGATCGCCTCCGTAGTAAAAAGTTGTACTGTAACCACTATCGGACAACTCACCGCTAACCGTAGATAATTTTCTCGATTTTGTCGGGTACTTAATTATCGACTGTGTTGGCTGTGCAGGGAAGCCCGCCAAAACGCCGATTATTCCCTTATCGCTTCTATCTCCGGTCGAATACATGCGGGTAAAAAGTATGCCTTCCTTCGACAAACTGTCGATGTTCGGGGTTACGCCCGGGATTCCGCCTAAAGAGCCAATAAGCTTTGCCGTAAAACTCTCCATTAAAATTAGCAGCACGTTTGGCCTCGAAGTATTAAGGTAGTGTATTGTGCTATCGCTTTCCATTATTTTAGCAAACAGCCTGTTTTCCTTATCCTTATCGATTGGCAAATCGTAACGCTTATTCATAACTCCCGATTTGGAGGCCGAATACATCATATTCCAAACTGGATTTAATGCGGCATGATTACAAAATACCTTGTTGCTAAAGTAAACTTTTCCAGGATTCATCGGGGCAATGCCAAAACCTCCGCGAATAGGAATTATCATAACCGATGCAACAAAAACGTAAACAGGAACATACCACCATTTGCCCTTTTCCATACCGTTAAAAGCATGCTCAACCAACTTTCTGTAAGCCATAAACAGGAGATACACCACACCGGCAAGCAATGCTATAAAAACTATTATTTGCCATGTTGGCACCGAAGCCATTGCCTCTTTGGGTGTTTTAAGGTAAAGCAACGGCGTTGCATCAATCCGGTACCCCCAATTTCGGTACAACTCCAAATCCGATAAGGTTACTATAGAAAAAATGGTAAGCAATACCAGCGTACCCGTTCTAAACACTATTTTGTGAATTTTCGAACTGCTCCAGAACAGCACAGCAATTAGTATTGATGAAAGCAATAGCGCATAACCTGCTAACGACGCGTCCATCCACATTCCACGAATAAATATTAACAGGTAATCGTGAAAGGTTATTCCACTTAAAAAGTGAAACTGGTAAATTAAAAATACAAGTCGAAATATCAGAAAGTATGTAATCCAAAACAGAAAATACCTGATAAGAAAATTCAAACGCGCCTTCATAGCTAAATATTTTGTAGTTGCAAACCTAACAATATTTTAGCCTTATAGTCCTTACATTTTGATAATTTTAACGTGAATTTAGAATAAAACAGTCTTTTCCTTTAAAATTTATTGTGAAGTTTTTCCACTAACTACTTCGAACAAATAATTATACCTACCTATTTTAATAAACTAAAAACGACTTAGTTCTTCAACTTATTTGAATAGTGGCACAATATTTCTTTTTCTTTCGGCTAATCGTATATTACCGAACAATCACGATTTTTATTAAATTTGAAACATAATACTCAAGTTATGCTTCGTATTTTAACTATACCGTTGGTAGTTGTAATGTTTTCTGTTCAATGCTTTTCGCAAACATGGAGCATTGCCATTCACGGAGGTGCAGGGAGTATGATCCCATCCGATTTCACCAAAGAGCAACTCGACGAATACCAAAAGGAACTTAAAAATGCCCTGGAAATTGGTAAAAACATTCTTGATTCCGGAGGTACGGCTCTTGATGCTGTTCAGCAAGTTGTCATGTATATGGAAGATTGCCCTTTGTTTAATGCCGGAAAAGGTGCTGTTTTTACACACGAAGGGCATAACGAGTTGGATGCGGCGATAATGGATGGAAAAACGCTCGATGCCGGCGCCGTTGCAGGAGTTACTAACGTTAAAAATCCGATACTATTAGCCCGAAAGGTTATGGAAAATTCACCCCACGTTATGCTTTCTGGTAAAGGGGCTTCGGAATTTGCACGTCTTCAAGGGCTGGAAATTGTTGACAGTTCGTACTTTTTCACAAAACCTCGCTGGGAAAGTCTGCAAAAAGTCCTCGAAAAGGAAAAAATGGGAACCGTTGGCTGTGTTGCTCTTGACCTAAACGGCAACTTGGCGGCTGCCACATCAACCGGAGGAATGACCAACAAACGCTGGGGACGAATTGGCGATTCTCCCATAATTGGTGCAGGTACATACGCCAACAACGCCACCTGTGCCGTATCGGCAACTGGACACGGCGAATTTTTTATTCGATACACTGTAACCCACGATATTTCAGCGTTAATGGAGTACAAAAATCTGCCGTTGGACAGCGCCGCCAACCTCGTTATAAACTATAAACTGGAAAAGGTACATGGCAGCGGAGGAGTTATTGCCGTCGATAAAAATGGCAACATTAGCACACAATTCAACACAACCGGAATGTTTAGGGCTTATGCCAAAAAGGATGGCGAAGAGTATATTGGTATTTTTAAGTAACCTCCTATGGAAAAGAACGATTGGGTAAATATTTCGCACAAAAGCACTTATAACTGGAAAACTTTACTGTTAGTTATTTACTATGC
>Ga0116152_10003383_pt1 | contig 12814 bp, 15 predicted proteins | sample AD_UKC119_MetaG_FD_89894 | JGI IMG/M metagenome (GOLD analysis project Ga0116152, IMG submission 89894) | Active sludge microbial communities of municipal wastewater-treating anaerobic digesters from Hong Kong - AD_UKC119_MetaG | ecosystem: Engineered > Bioreactor > Anaerobic > Digestate...
ACCTTCCGGAAGGTATGTGGTAACGGCAGATTATTCGTCCGGTACGGTGACCGTTTTTTCCCCGGACACGGAATCCATCAGGTACCGTTGGGAATTTTCAGGTTCGGGACCCGATACTGCCAGGCAAAAAGCCCCTCATATCCATTGCGTGGTCTTTTCTCCGGATGGCGGTCATTTGTTTGCCACAGACCTGGGAACGGACCGCATTTATGTTTTCAATAACCAAGGTCCCGATGCACCTGTTCTTTCCGACACTGTAACGATGGAACCTGGAAGCGGTCCCAGACACCTGACATTCAATAAAAAAGGGAACTACGCATACCTTATCAACGAACTTTCGGGCATGGTTACCGTTTTTTCTCACCTGAACGGCAAACTGGAAAGTATTCAATCTATTGTGGCCGATACACTGGAAGCACGCGGAAGTGCCCACATTGCTCTTTCAGAAGACGGGAATTTCCTGTATGCTTCCACACGTCTGAGAGGAGACGGGTTGGTTACTTACAGCGTGGATGATGAAAGCGGAATGCTTACACGTGTAGGATTTCAGCCAACGGGAAACCATCCCAGACATTTTTTGATCACCCCGGATGACCGTTGGATCCTGGTTTCCTGCAAAAACGAAAACCATATAGAAATTTACAGGCGTAACAGAAAAACCGGCCTTCCGGAAGATACCGGCAAACGAATCCCGGTGGAACAGCCGGTTTGCCTGGTTCCTTTTTAGGAACCGAGCATTTTTAGTTCTTCCGTGCAGAAAGTTGTATTGTGTGTGGCTTTCAGGTTTTCTTCCAGTTGTTCAACAGTCCGTGCGCCAATGAGTACCGATGTCACCCGCGGATCTTTCAGAAGCCATGAAATAGCCATCTGAGCCAGTGTTTGACCACGTTCCCGGGCAACCCGGTTCCACTTGTTGATCTTTTCCAGGATCTCCGGTGTTATGTTTTCTGCCTGCAGGGCTCCGTCAGCCCTTTGGGCCCGGGAGCCAACGGGTATGCCTTTCAGGTATTTTCCGGTAAGCATGCCCTGGGCCAGTGGTGAAAAAGCAATGCACCCCACTCCTTCTTTTTCCAGTAACTCCAAGAGATCGGCTTCTACCCAGCGTTCCAGGAGAGAATACTTGGGCTGGTGGATCAGGCAGGGCGTTCCCATTTCCCTCAGGATGCTGAATGCCCTGCGTGCCAGATCGGCCGGATAGTTGGATATACCTGCGTAAAGGGCTTTGCCGCTGTCAACAGCATGGGCCAGTGCCCCCATGGTTTCCTCCAGGGGGGTATCCGGATCCGGCCTGTGTGAATAGAAAATATCCACATACGGCAGACCCATGCGTTCCAGGCTTTGGTCCAGGCTGGCAAGCAGGTATTTACGCGATCCCCAGTTCCCGTAAGGTCCCGGCCACATATCGTAACCGGCTTTTGTGGAAATAATAAGCTGATCCCTGTAAGCCGACAGATCTTCCCGCATAACCTTACCGAAATTGCGTTCGGCGGACCCGTAAGGAGGACCGTAATTGTTGGCCAAATCAAAATGCGTGATCCCGCTGTCAAAGGCTTTCAAAATAACTTTCCGCCCGTTTTCATAATCGTCCACATCACCGAAATTATGCCACAAACCAAGCGATATGGAAGGAAGCTGCAAACCGCTCCGGCCGCAGCGGCGGTATATCATTTTACCGTACCTGTTTTCATTGGGTATATAACTCATAATATACAAATATAATCTTATTTTTGTATACAAAACAGACATCATGAAACATATCAAACCCCTCTCATTAGTTGTTTCTTTTACTTTTTGTCTTGCCTTTTCCATTGAAATACAAGCACAAGATTATCCTTTTCACAACAGGGACCTTTCTGCCGACCAACGTATTGAAATCCTGTTGGATATGCTTACCATAGAAGAAAAAATAAATCTCTTGTCTACCAATCTGGGAGTACCCCGCCTGGGAATCCGCAACACGGGACATTCGGAAGGTTTGCACGGGATGGCCCTGGGAGGCCCGGCCCATTGGGGAGGCCGCCAGGACCAGCCTACTACTACTTTTCCGCAGGCCTACGGACTGGGATCCACCTGGGATACTTCATTGGTAAGGAAAGTAGCAGAAATTGAAGCCCATGAAGTCAGGTATTACACGCAGCGGCCTGACAATCCCCGCGGCGGCATGGTCATGCGTGCCCCGAATGCAGACCTTGCAAGGGATCCCCGCTGGGGAAGGACCGAGGAAAGTTACGGTGAAGATGCTTACTTGGCATCCCGTTTGACCGTGGCTTTTGTCAAAGGATTGCAGGGAGATCACCCCGAGTACTGGAAAAGCGCCTCTCTGATGAAACATTTTATGGCCAACAGCAACGAAGACGGCCGGGATTCCACCTCTTCCGATTTTGACGAAAGGCTTTTCCGGGAATATTATTCCTATCCTTTTTACAAGGGCATAACGGAAGGCGGCTCCCGTGCCTTTATGGCATCCTACAACGCCTGGAACGGGATTCCCATGACCATTCATCCTATTCTGGAAAGTATCACCCGCCGGGAATGGGGCAACAACGGGATTATTTGTACAGACGGAGGGGCCTTGCGGCTTCTGATTACCGCGCACAAAGCCTTTCCTACACTCTGGGAAGGAGCTGCCGCCGTGGTAAAAGCCACCGTTGGACAGTTCCTGGACGATTACCTGCTGGCCATCAACCAGGCAATTACCAACGGCATCCTGACAGAAGAAGAAATAGACCGGGCCATCCGCGGCAATCTTTACGTGGCCCTTAAACTCGGGTTACTGGACAGTCCGGATGATTACGAGAAACAGCCTTATACCGGGATTGGAGTGACAGACACACAAAAACCCTGGGAAGACCAAAAAGTCAAGGACTTTGCACGCCTGGTAACTGCAAAATCGGCCATTCTGTTGAAAAACAAACCGGTTGCCGGGGAAAAGGCACCCCTGCTTCCCCTGGATGCCGGAAAGATTCGTTCCATAGCTGTTATCGGACCGCGTGCCAACGAGGTGATATATGACTGGTATAGCGGAACCCCCGCTTATGCGATCACCATCCTGGAAGGCATACGCAATGCCGTGGGACCGGATGTGGAAGTGTTGTACGAACCCTCAAACACCATTGATAAAGCGGTTATTGCAGCATCAAAAGCCGATGTTGCCGTTGTTTGCATTGGCAACCATCCTTACGGCACCGATGCCCGCTGGTTTTATTCTCCGGTACCGAGTGACGGACGCGAGGCCGTTGACCGGAAGGCACTTGCACTGGAGCAGGAAGACCTGGCCAAAGTGGTTTTACAGGCCAACCCCCGGACTGTACTGGCACTGGTGAGCAGTTTTCCTTTTGCCATAAACTGGTCCGATGAACACATACCGTCCATCGTTCACATAACCAACAATTCCCAGGAACTGGGGAACGGCCTTGCAGATGTCTTGTTCGGGAAAGTTAACCCGGCCGGAAGAACCACCCAGACCTGGGTACGGGACATCACAGATCTGCCGCCAATGATGGATTACAACATCCGTAACGGAAGAACATACATGTATTTCAAGGGAGATCCTTTGTATCCCTTTGGATACGGGCTTAGCTATACACACTTTGAATACAGTTCGCTTAAAGTGGAAAAAGCGTTCCGGGATTCCGTAAACGTTGAGTTTGTGCTAAAAAATACGGGCAAATCAGATGGCGAAGAAGTTGTGCAATTGTACGTGGAATATCCCGCATCTGCAGTAGAAAGGCCATGCAGGCAACTGGCCGGGTTTGCGCGCGTTTTCGTACCGGCGGGATCATCAAAAAAAGTGAGTTTATGCCTGAAAGCAGAAAATCTGGCATACTGGGACACGGACAAAAATGCATTTGTTAAGGAAGAAGGCCCCGTAAATTTGCTGGTAGGATCCTCTTCCGCAGATATTAGATTGAAGGGGACAACGCGATTATTTTAAAATTAGTATCTTTGTGAATTTATAAACCCAGCCGCATAACAACAATATGTTGATTTACGATAAAGAGCTGAATATTAAAGATATAGAAGATCTTTTATTTGGAGGAGAAACGATTGCTCCGGGCGAAGAAGCTTTCAAACGGATAGAACGTTCATACAACTTTCTTAAAGAATTTTCAAAAGGGAAAGTGATCTACGGGATCAATACAGGCTTTGGCCCTATGTCCCAGTTCCGGGTGGATGACAAAGAACTAAAACAGCTTCAGCTGAATCTGATACGTTCTCATGCATGCGGTACGGGAGATCTGCTTACAGATACTCAGGTCAAGGCAGCCATGATTGCCCGCCTTGCCACTTTTGTCCAGGGTTATTCCGGGGTTCACCCTTCCCTGCCCAGGCTGCTTGCCGAGTTCATTAACCGGGGGATTTACCCGGTGATCCCGCAACACGGCGGAGTTGGTGCAAGTGGAGACCTTGTGCAATTGGCCCACATGGGCCTCGCCCTTATTGGTGAAGGCAGGGTCCGTTACAAAGGACAATACAGGAACACCCTTGAAGTGCTGAAGGAAAACGGTCTGGAACCGCTGCAGATCCATATCCGGGAAGGTCTTTCAATGAGCAACGGCACCTCTGTGATGACCGGGATCGGAGTTATAAATCTGCTTCATTCGGGAAGGCTCATGCAATGGGCAGTGACCGCCTCGGCTCTGGTCAATGAAATTGCAGGATCCTACGACGATTTCCTGGCCCCTGAATTAAACCGGAAAAAACGCCACAAAGGACAAACATTCATTGCCAAAAAAATGTCCGAAATATTGTCCGGGAGCCGGCGTTTGAAAAGAAGACAGTCATACCTGTATAACAAAGAGGTAAACGGTGACAAAGTGTTCCGGGATAAAGTCCAACCTTTTTATTCGCTCCGTTGCGTACCCCAGATCCTGGGTCCGGTTGCCGATACGCTGGACCAATCCATGAAAGTGCTTATGGATGAATTGAATTCCTGTTGCGACAACCCGGTAGTGGATCCCGAAAGCAAAAACGTTTACCATGGCGGAAATTTTCACGGGGATTACATTTCCCTGGAGATGGACAAGCTGAAAATTGCTGTGACCAAGCTGACCATGCTCATGGAAAGGCAATTGAATTATATCTGCCACGACAAGGTAAACCAGATATTGCCGGCTTTTGTCAACCTGGGTGTTCTGGGCCTGAACTATGGGATGCAGGCTGCCCAGTTCACGGCTACATCCACCACCGCAGAATGCCAGACACTCTGTATGCCCAACTACATCCATTCCATTCCCAACAACAACGACAACCAGGATGTGGTGAGCATGGGCACCAACTCGGCATTGATCACTGCAAAAGTAATTGAGAATGCATTCCAGGTGACTGCCATCCATTTGATGGCGCTCATGCAGGGAGTGGACTGCCTGGACATAAAAGACCAATTGTCCCCGGCCACCCGCAGTGTTTACGATCAGATACGCTCATTCTTCCCTGCTGTAAAGGAAGATGAAACATTGTATCCTTATATTGCCAAAACTATAGAATATATAATAAACAATAAGCCGTAACAGTATGAAATATGCATTGGTAACGGGAGGGTCAAGAGGTATTGGAAGGGCTGTTTGCGTGGCCCTGGCCCGCGAAGGGTACTCTATACTTGTGAATTATGCATCCAACCGTACAGCCGCCCTGGAAACCGTCCGTCTGGTAGAAGAGGCCGGCGGAACTGCCGAGATCATGCCTTTCAATGTAGCATTCAGCCACGAAGTGGATGATGCCCTGGCAAAATGGGAAGAAACCCATCCGGGAGAATTCATTAGTGTTCTGGTAAACAATGCCGGAATACGGGAAGACAACCTGATGATCTTCATGCAAGACGAACAATGGAATAAAGTACTGGAGACCAACCTGTTCGGATTCTTTTTCGTGACACGCAGGGTGTTGAAGAACATGCTTACCAAACGCAACGGAAGGATCATAAACATAACCTCGTTGTCCGGTCTTACAGGCATGCCGGGACAGACAAATTATTCGGCCTCCAAAGCAGGCATCATAGGAGCCACGCGTTCGCTGGCCCTGGAGGTGGCCCCGCGTAAAGTAACTGTCAATTGCGTGGCCCCCGGATTCATAGATACGGATATGACAGCAGATATTAACCAGGACGACCACAAAGGACGTATTCCGGCCGGACGTTTCGGGCAACCATACGAAGTAGCGGCTGCCGTTGCGTTCTTTGCCAGCCAGGAGGCTTCCTATATAACGGGACAAGTGTTGTCTGTAAACGGAGGATTACATACTTAGAGAACTTATGAAAAGAGTTGTTATAACAGGGATCGGGATCCATTCATGCATAGGAACAAACGTGGAAGAAGTACGGAAAAGCCTGTATAACGGGAAATGCGGCATAGGCATTGATCCGGCAAGGACGGAATACGGATACCGTTCCCCGCTGACGGGCGTTGTACCGCGTCCGGAATTGAAAGGCGTTTTGAGCCGCCGCCAGCGGATATGCCTTCCGGAAGAGGGAGAATACGCTTATGCGGCCACGGAACAGGCACTCAAAGATGCCGGAATAGATTTGGATTACCTGGAAAAGAACGAAACAGGCATTCTTTACGGGAATGATTCTTCAAGCAAAGCGGTCATAGAATCTCACGAAATCTGTGTAGAGAAAAGAGATACTACCCTGCTGGGATCCGGTGCCATTTTCCAGTCCATGAATTCTACGGTAACCATGAATTTATCTACAATCTTCAAGCTCCGGGGAATTAACATGACAATCAGTGCTGCCTGTTCAAGCGGTTCCCATACCTTAGGCCTTGGTGCCATGTTCATCCGGCTTGGATTACAGGATATGATTGTTTGCGGCGGAGCTCAGGAAACCAATTACCTGAGCATGGCCAGTTTTGACGGACTGAATGCTTTTTCCACCCGGGTGGATGAGCCGCTGAAATCTTCCCGCCCCTTTGATAAGAACAGGGATGGTCTGGTTCCCAGCGGAGGCGCTGCCACATTGATATTGGAAGAATACGAACATGCCGTGAAAAGGGGTGCACCCATATACGCGGAAATCCTGGGATACGGATTTTCATCCAACGGAGTTCATATTTCTCAACCGAGTGATCATGGATCTGCCGTGGCAATGGAAAGGGCTCTGGCAGATGCAAATCTAAAACCGGTTGATATTGATTATATTAACGCACATGCTACTTCCACTGTCATAGGAGACGGTTACGAGGCAATGGCCATTGACAGGGTTTTTGGCGCCCAAAAAACTCCCGTTAGTTCCACTAAAGGGATGACTGGTCATGAATGCTGGATGGCCGGGGCCAGCGAAATCGTCTATACCCTGCTGATGATGAAGCATTCCTTTATCGCTCCCAATATCAATCTGGAAGAACCGGATGATATGTCAAAAAATTTGAATATAATTGTTAAAACTTTAGATAAGAATCTGGATATTTGCCTGTCCAATTCATTTGGATTCGGAGGAACCAACAGCGCATTGATACTGAAAAAATTTTAGCACGCACAACATAGAGATCATGAACAGGAACGAAATCAAAGAAATTGTAAACAACTTTTTAATCGAAGATATAGAGGTGGAGGCAGATGCCCTTAAAGACGAAGCTTTTCTTAAAGAAGACCTTGGCATAGACAGCCTTGATTTTGTTGATATAGTGGTGGTGGTTGAACAGAATTTCGGATTTAAGATCAAACCCGAGGAAATGACCAACGTCAAAACCTTATCCCAGTTTTACGATTATATAGAAGGAAGGATCAAAGCAACCTAATGGCAGAAAAGAAACCGGCGTGGAAGGGTACTACCGGCGGGGGAAATTTCGGGCAAAAAGCACTGTTCATTTTATTCCGCTGTGTAAATATACGGGTGGGTTATGCCATCCTGGCATTTATCATACCCTTTTACCTGCTTTTCAGTCGCAAAGCTTTCCTGGCCATTAAGGATTACTTGAAACACAATGGATTCCGGCACAATCTTGTGTATCATGTCTACAAAAACCATTTCCTGTTCGGTCAGATGATGATGGATCGGTTTTACATTTTTGCACGGAAAAAAAACATTTTCAAATCCCGCATTACCGACTGGGATGAATTTACCCGTTTACTCAACGGACCGGACGGTTTTATCATTTCCGGAGCACATGTGGGGAATTTTGAGATCTGCGGATATTTTATGCAGCAGGACCTGAAAAAACTCAACGCCGTTGTATTTGGAGGTGAATCGGCGTTCATCCAGGCCAACCGGGCCAAGGCCCTTTCGGGAAATACGGCGGATCTTATACCGGTTTCCACAGACATGTCCCATCTTTTTGTGATCAAATCCGCCCTGGAGAACGGGGATATTGTAAGCATGCCTTGCGACCGTCTTTTTGGGAGTGCAAAATCTTTTACCGTACCGTTCCTGGGAACTCCGGCACAGTTTCCTATGGGTGCATTTATGATGGCAGCCCAGCTGAATGTTCCCATGGTTTCCCTATACGTGATGAAAGAACGCGGCCTTATGTACCACACTATCTGTAAGACCGTTGAAGTAGATCGTTCACTATACAAGACTTCCAGGGAGATCGCCTTTGCACTTTGCAAAAACTACGTCAGGCAATTGGAGGAAGTAGTAAAAGCGTATCCACACCAATGGTTCAATTTTTATAAATTCTGGAATAACGGCACTATATGATAAAGCCCTACAACATACTGGAATTGATACCCCACAGGCCTCCTTTTGTCATGGTGGACAAACTTACAGAGTTTGAGGGCTATTACGCCGCCACGGAAATGACCATTACAGAAGACAATATCTTTTGTCTGAACGGGTACTTTTCGGAAGCCGGGATGATGGAAAACATGGCCCAGACCTGTGCGGCGCGTCTTGGATACAAAAGTCTGGACAACCATCTTTCCGTCAAATTGGGCATTATTGGTGCTGTTAAGGATTTCAACGTATTTTTCAGACCCGTGCCGGGAGATCATTTGGAAACCGGAATTTTGATAGAGCACGAAGTCTTCAATGCGATTTTATTGAAAGCCGAAATACGTTGCAACGGGAAAATTGCAGCAACCGCCCATATGAAACTGTTTTTAACCGACACAGAAAGTCAGCCCTATGAAGAAACCTAACGTACTTAAGGAAACAAAACATATCCTGATACGTTTCAGCGAAGTAGATTCCATGAACATTGTATGGCACGGTACCTACGTCCTGTACTTTGAAGATGCCCGGGAAGCATTCGGCAGAAAATACGGACTGACATACCAGAACTATTTTGACAACGGATTTTATGCACCGCTGGTGGATATGCAGTTTGAATTCAAAAATCCGCTGCAATACGGAGATACAGCCCGTATTGAGATTGAATACGTACCGGTTGAAGCCGCTAAGGTAGTTTTCAAATACAAAATATTCAGGGAAAAAGACAACGCGCTGGCTGCCACGGGAAGCACCACACAGGTATTTCTGGACAGTGATTACAAACTGGTACTGTACAGTCCCGATTTCTATACCGAATGGAAAAAGAGACACAACGTCATATGATCTATAAACTATCAGACAACATAATTTCTTCCCTGGGTTTTACAACTGCCGCCAACTACAAAGCGGTTCTTGAGGGAAAAAGCGGCATAGCCCCCGGGAAAGATGCGGCCGGGAATCCGATTGCGATTTCCCGCATTGAGCCGGAAATAGTGGAAGAAAGCTTCCGGAATACTTTCAAAACAAAAGAAAAATATACGATTCCGGAACAGGCAATGCTGCTCTCGGCTCATATTGCTATGAAGGAGGCCGGAATACAGGCAGGCTCTGAACGTACATGCTTTGTACTTTCTTCTACCAAAGGAAATATCCATTTATTGGGACTGCCCACGCATGGTTTTGGGAAGACAGGGTCCATCTGTGGCATACGGCCGGGTTGCTGGCAGGTTTCTTTGGGAATCCCAACACGCCCTTTACTGTTTCAAATGCCTGCATATCAGGAGCATGTGCACAGATCGCAGCCATTCAATTACTGGAACAGGGCCGCTACGACCACGTGGTGGTGACAGGCATGGATCTGGCACCGGACTTTATTGTCTCGGGCTTTCAATCGTTTAAATCCCTTGACGAGGAACGTTGCCGCCCGTTTGACGCCCGCAGAAAAGGGTTGAACCTGGGCGAGGCGGCTGCCACTATAGTTTATGGGAAAGAAAAGAAAAAGGGCATTTCACTTATCAGGGGAAGCATCCGCAACGATGCCAACCATATTTCAGGACCGTCCAGGACCGGGGAAGGTCTTTACAGAGCCTTGCAAACTGCAATGGATGGCATTCCTGCCCATGATATAGCTTTTATAAGTGCACACGGTACTGCAACGCCATATAACGATCAGATGGAAGCTATTGCCTTTTCACGGGCAGGACTGCAATCCTCCCCTGTTTTCAGCCTGAAAGCTTTATTCGGACATACGCTTGGAGCTGCAGGAATCCTGGAATCCATCATTGCTGTCAAGGCCCTGGAACAGGGACTGGTTTTGCCTTCCACAGGTTATGAAGAACCGGGAATTGAAGGAGACATTACCATTTCCACTGCTCTTTCAAAAACGGATAAAAGATACTGTTTGAAAACCTTGTCGGGATTTGGCGGTTGTAATGCCGTCCTGTTATTTGAGAATACTTTATGAAAAAAATAACCGCATATTGCCGCATTACAGACCGGCAGGTCATTTTAAACGGAAAGGAGCCTGATATCGCTTTTTCCGGGGAACCGGGATCTTCCCGTTTGACGGAAATATACCGTTATCTGGATGCAGGATATCCCAAATTCCACAAGATGGACAACCTGTCAAAAGCCGGATTTCTGGCCTCTGAAATGGTGTTGCGGGCACTGGATTACGACAGGGAAACTCCCGACGGATCCACCTCTGTGGTATTTGCCAATAAAAGCGCTTCACTGGACGATGACAAACGTTTCCAGGCAACCATAAATCCGGACAACTATTATCCAAGCCCGTCGGTTTTCGTTTACACGCTTCCCAATATCGTGACAGGAGAAGTAGCCATCCGCAACAAGATCCACGGAGAAACTTCTTTTTTCATTCTGGAGGATTTTGATGCAGAAAAAATGCATACATTTATAGAATGGGCCTTCTCGTCACCCGGTATCAACCGCGTATTGTGCGGCTGGACGGAATACCTTGACAACCATTGCGACGTACTGGTTATGATGGTAGAAAAAGAAAGCCCTAAAGGAATGGATTATAACATATTGAATATTAACCAACTTTATTTAAACTAACATGGAAGAGTTGATTTTAGAATTAAAAAAACAGATCATCGAAGCGTTAAACCTGGAAGACTTAACACCCGATGACATAGATACGAATGCCCCTTTGTTTGTAGAAGGACTGGGCCTTGATTCCATTGATGCACTGGAACTGATTGTGCTGATGGAAAAGAATTACGGGATAAAACTGGAAGATCCGGGAAAAAGCAAGGAGATTTTCAAATCCGTTGCTACAATGGCTGAATACATAGAGAAAAACCGCACAAAATAATTTTCCGGATGGAAAAAATATACGTTACTGGTTTTGGTATCATTACGTCCCTGGGGGCCGGTACGGCCGACACCCTGGAATCCCTGCACCATCGTAAAAGCGGCATTGGTCCTTTGCGTTGGCTGGAATCCATGCATTCGCACCTTCCCTGTGCCGAAATACCTTCAGTACAGACGAATTGCGTTGTATGGCAGGTGTCCCGAAGGAGCAGATGATCACAAGAACCTCCCTGATGGGCATCATTGCCCTGGGTGAAGCCCTGGAAATGGCAGGGATCAGGAGCAAAAATTCCCTGAACCCGGTGCTGATATCCGGAACTACCGTGGGAGGTATGGAAAATACAGAGAAATATTTTCTACGAATGCTTACCCCCGACAAAACCTACGACGATTACATCCTCTCACACGATTGCGGAGTCTGTACGCAATTGATAGCAGATCATTACGGAGGTTTTGATATGCTTTCTACCCTTTCCACAGCTTGTTCTTCAGCTGCCAATGCGTTGATCATGGGTTCCGACATGATACGTACCGGAAGAACATCCATAGCGGTTGTGGGTGGCAGTGAGTGCCTCTCTAAATTTCATCTGAATGGTTTCAACACGCTTAAGATCCTGGATAAAGAACCCTGCAGGCCATTTGACGACACACGTGCCGGCCTGAACCTGGGAGAAGGAGCTGCCTACCTGGTTCTGGAATCGGAAGCATCCGTAAAAACACGGGGCGTTAAACCCTTGTGCCTGGTAGCGGGATACGGTAACGCGTGTGATGCATACCACCAAACGGCATCTTCTCCGGAAGGTGACGGAGCAGTTCTTTCCATGACCAAAGCATTGAAAGAAGCAGGACTTGAACCGGGAGATATTGACTATGTAAACGCACACGGGACCGGGACTCCCAATAACGATGAAAGTGAAGGCAAGGCCCTTATGCGCGTTTTCGGAACCAACAGCGTTCCTCCTGTATCTTCCACAAAATCGTATACCGGACATACCACAAGTGCGGCCGGAAGCGTGGAATCTGTGATTTCCATACTGGCTATGTTGAACAACTTTCTGCCGGTCAACCTGAACTATAAGAATCCCATGGAGATGCTATCCTTCCGTCCGGTTACGGATGAAAAACCTCCCCGGCCCATTCGCAATGTAATGACCAATTCTTTTGGATTCGGAGGGAATGACATCACATGCATTTTTTCTAAAATTTAACCATTATGGCCGTATACATACAGGCAGCAGCACAAATATCAGTACAAAATCCACTCTGTGACGACTGGCTGGATAACCCTGTTTCCTACGATGTTCCTTTCCAGCGTTCCATTGAAGCAGA
>Ga0116152_10003384_pt1 | contig 12812 bp, 8 predicted proteins | sample AD_UKC119_MetaG_FD_89894 | JGI IMG/M metagenome (GOLD analysis project Ga0116152, IMG submission 89894) | Active sludge microbial communities of municipal wastewater-treating anaerobic digesters from Hong Kong - AD_UKC119_MetaG | ecosystem: Engineered > Bioreactor > Anaerobic > Digestate...
AAATGTAGCGCACGCTGGCGACATTGATTGCCAGCGTCATGACGCCGAAAATCAGGAAACCCCACATAAGTACACGCGACACACGACCCGTCATGCTTCGATCAACCTCCGGCCGGGTGGCGCCGTGGGCGCGCGTGGGCGCGTGCCACTGGGCGGCTTGTCCGCCAACGCATCGGCCGCGACGTGAACGCCACAATTCATCAACAACTGCCGGCCGCCTCGGCATTATATCGAGCGGTTCATGCAGCGCCCTTGCGCACGTGGACACGCCACGCGATCGCGCCGCGTATGTCGGCTGGCCGAATTGGCGATCGCCTTGCGGCGGCCGGCCGCCGTGGCGGGTGGACCCCACCCCACGACGCCACGAGAAAGCGGGCGCAGGGGCGACATCGTTGGCGGGCGCGGCCTACCCTACAGCTCGCCACTCGTCACTCGAAACTCAGGACTCAAGACTCACAACAGTCGAATTGACCCTCGCATTCCCGCGGAATTCGGTTTTCAGGCGTTATCATCCCCGGGAGGGAGCGACTATTCACCAGGACCACTCGGAGGAGTCATGCGACGAAGAACGGTTACCATATTGACGCTGACACTATTCGTCTTCGCATCAGACTCGGCGTGCAATCGATCGCGTACGCCAACATCGCCATCCGCGCCAGACACGCCGGCGGTCCCCGTGACACAACCGGCGCCGCCCTTCTCGCTGGATGCGCCCGCCGCGCCCTCGAAAGAGTACAACGGCCAGGACCTGTCCACCTTCAGCGGCGCCGCCCTTCGAGCCGGCGCGTCGGAGCTGGCCGAGGCGGAGGAATTTGCGGCGGCCATCCAGGTGGAGCACTGGGCCGTCGCCGCCGAACCGACGGACGGTGTCTATAACCTCGCGTGCTATTACGCCCGGGCGGGCCTGATCGACGCGGGGTTCTATTGGCTGCAGAAGGCGGCGCTCGATGAAGGCGTCGACGCGGACTACCTCCTTGAAGACCGCGACATGATCCCACTGCGATCCGACCCGCGCTGGGGTCGGATCGAAGCGTTCATGCGCGCCTGCAACGACTACTGGCCGAAAAGCGGCCATCATCGCGAAGTTGTGGTCACGCCGACGGGGTATCGTCCGGGCGCGCCCATCCCGGTCCTGGTCGGACTTCACGGCTATGGCGCCATGCCCGAGGACTTCGGCGGAGAATCCGAATACCAGGAACTCGCGGACGAGCTCAATATCGCTGTCGTCGGTATCAGTGGCACGCTGGCTCGCGGTCCCAGCCAGTTCGTCTGGTCGGAAGACATCGATCGAGACATGAAGCACGTTCTTGCCGGTCTCGCTCACGTGAAGGATCGCGTCACACCCCAGCCGGGCGCCGTTGTCGTGATCGGCTTCAGCCAGGGGGGGCAGCTCGCGGGCGAGTTCTTCGCCCGAGCCCCGGCGTCTTACGCCGGCGCCATCATGCTCTGCCCGGGCATGCTCGGCGACGCGCATTTGCAGGAGGTCACAAAATCGCCGCTCCTGGCCGATCGATCCGTCATCATCGTATCCGGCAAGAAGGAATCCCTGGGCAACCGGTTAATGGCCATGGACGCCGCCAAGTGGTTCCAGACCGCCCGCGCGCGTGTGACGGTGAAGGTCTTCCCGGAGATGGGCCATTCGTTTCCGCCGGACTACTTCCAGCACCTGCGCACATGGCTTGGCCAGATACTCCGGCGCCCGAAGGATCTGGAAGGGCATTCGCCATCCCAGGCGGAGATGGAGTCCTGAGTTATGAGTGTCGCTTGCGTTGGGCGCTCACTCACTTTTGTATCGTCGCGCCCCCACCCGTGAACGGGTGGGCCACCCGGCCGAGCCCGCTCGCGCAAATCGCCATCGTCACTAACACTCCCGCCGCCGAAACGAAAATCGCCAGACGCCCCGGTCCATTGACCGAAGCGCCTGGCTTTTTTGCAGTCCCCAGACGCATGACATCTCAGGCGGTCTGTCGGATTACGAAGCGAGCAACCAGTTGATGAAGATCTGCAGGTCGCGGCCGTCAACGGTTCCATCCCGGTTGAAGTCGGCGGCGCAGAGGTCGTCGGCCGTGGCGGCGTTCGGATTCGCCAGGATCTCGGCCAGCGGCGCCGCGTCCATGATGTTGAACGCGCCGTCGCCGCTGACATCGCCGCCGACGCGGTTCGGGCAGATGTCGCACTCGTCGCTCAGGCCATCCCCATCGCTGTCCGGTCCGTCGGTCTGCGTTTCATACGCGCCAATGTCGAGAAAGCTGATCGCGCCGACGCCGCTGTCCTCCATGCAGGCGTCGAAGGTGCGCGCAACGTTCATCAGGTCCGTCGCGCCGCCGCCAGCCGAGGTGTAGGCGTCGTAGTCGGCGGCGTCGATGCCCGGTGAGCCGGGGGCCAGCCGATAGTCGTCGTTCGCCGCATCGACGAAGACCGGGGCGCCGTCGATGTTGTCGCCCGTCGCGCCGCTGAACATTGAATGGTGGTATTCGTAGGAACCGCCCTGCCCTGCGCTGCGACTCCCTGTGATGATGCAGTTATTCAACGTCTGCATGGCGCCGTTGCGCGTGCTGATGTTGCCGACAATCGTGCAGTTGGTCATGACGTTCGGAGAAAGCCAGCTGACCGCGAGGCCGCTGTCATGCTGGACGAGGCAGTTTCGCATGTTGCACTCGCCGTTGTAGATAAGGACGCACGTCGCGTTGACGTTCTCGTAGAAGCGGCATTCCGAGGCGTCCAGCACGGATCCTTCGCGAACGTTCAGGGCGCTTGTGCCGCTATTCGAATTCACGACTTCGCATCCTGTGATGTCCACACGCCGCAACGTGAGGCTCGAATTCCGCATGAAGATCGCGCCGCCCGTCCCGCCGCCGACTGCGCCACGACCGTCGTTCTGGATCGTCAGGTCCTCGACGACGGACGCTGTCGTCTGGCCCGAACCGTCCATCTCGAAGACACCGGCATCCGCCGTCCCCATGCCGCCGTCGATGATCGTGAGCGCACGGCCCGCGCCGCGAATCGTCATATCGACGCCGGTCGGAAAGATGAGGTTGTCCTCAAAGAAAGTGCATTCGCCCAGTTCGATCACATCGCCAGACGAGGCGTCGGACATGGCGGCCTGAATCGTCGGGTAATAGACGCCCTTCGTCAGATTGAAGACATTCGGTGAATTCGGGCAGTCGTCCAGCCAATCCTGAATACCGTCGCCGTCGGAATCCAACCCTTCATTGATGCCGCCGATCGTGATGGTTCCCTCCCAGAAGGCGCCCGGCGACGGCGGCCATCCGTTGGCAAGCTTCAGTTTATACTCGCCCACACCGCTGAGCCCGTAGGAACTCAGATTGATGGGGCCGTAGGAATAAACCCCGTTGTTCTCAGAGCGCCAGTTGCTCGGAAACGGACCGGCCGACGGGTACCCCAGGGTTCCGCCTTCGCCGCCGAACTCCACACCCTGTCCGTTCGGGGCGACGATGGCGACGAGCAGATCACTGGCGTAGACGAAGTTGTCCCAGTTGTCGAAATCCACCTGGATTGTGACATTGTTGACTGTGCCGCTGGCGTCGAACGGCGACTCAAAAATATGGCCCGGGGTACCGCCAAACCCGAAGCCCCTGGAAAGATCCGCGTTCGCCGCCGCCGTGACGGCCAGGCAGACGGCGAGGCTCGGCGCGAACACACACCGCCATCGCAACCGCTGCGCCGGCGCTCGCCGGTCCGTGCGTAGCTCGCTCTCCGGCGCCCCGTCCGATGGACATTCTACATGTCGTTGTTTTCGAAAGTCGTTCATCGTATTAGTCTCCTCGCTGCCAATTCCCGTCATTCCGTCCGGCGCCTGTGGCTCAATTCGCCGCAGTGGCGTCGTAGACGCGTGCAACCAAGGAAACGAGCGAGGGACGACGAGGCCGTACAGAAAAATCGGAATAAAATGGCGGCTCCAACGCTCCCAGGCGCCCAGACTTACGACGGGTGGATCGGGCCGGGTTCCCGAATGGGTGATGGATTGGCGCCCAGGAGGATCCGGCGGCCGTGGCGGGGAACCCGCCCGGTGACTCTCATTTGGGGGCGTGAGTATTGAGTTGTGAGTGTCGCGTGCGTTGGGCGCTCTCTCACTTTCGTATCGTCGCGCCCCCACCCGGCGATTCACGGGCGAGTGACAGGCTCGCGCAGCCCGGCAGTTGTGACGGGTGGACCCGCCCTACCACTCACCACTCGCCACTCGCCACTCGCCACTCGAGAATAATGACTCATAACTCATGGCTCACCAAGTCCTCCAGCGAATCCTGTGATCTCTCCCGGCGAACTGCGGTATATTGATTCCACATGAGCGCCGGAGGATTCACTAACACGCTGCGCCGCTGGTTTGCCGTCTTCATGGCGATGGTGTTGCTTCTCGCAATCTACCCTGCGATGTACGTCATGCGCGGCCCGTTGCGACGCCGACGTCGCAGCCGGCGCGGACAATGCGCGAGCTGTGGCTACGATCTTTCGCAGTCGCCCGAGCGCTGTCCGGAGTGTGGCGTAAGTTGTGATTTTGGAGTTGTGAGAGTCGCGCAGGTTGGGCGGTTGCTCACTTTCGTATCGTCGCGCCCCCACCCGTGAACGGGTGGGCCACCCGGCGCGGTTCGGAGGTTTCTGATGTCGAATCGAATGGGGATGCTCGTTTGCATCATCGTGGCGACGGCAAGCTTGGTGATGTCGATTGTGTCGCTCACGCTCGCGTCGCGGCCGGCGCACGAAGTTCAATGCGAGCGAATTGTGATCCGAGACAAGAGTGGGGCCGACCGAATTGAGCTCGGCGTGGACAGGAACCAAGTCGCCTTCCTGAAGATCATGACGCCTGGCGGGGATACGTCTGTTAGTCTGCATACGGCCGCGACTGGAGAGGCGTTACTCCTGTTGACCCAGGCCGACGTCGCAGAGCTTTCTGCGGGCGTCGGACCACGTGGATTCGTGGAGCTATCGGCGGACTCCAGAATTGCCGGCAACAGCGCCCGCGTCAGCGGTTTCCTGAGACCGGAGTTCGGGCTTGGGTTCGAAGGGGTGGACGCCAGTCAACACAAGCGATTGACGCTGACTTTGCCATTCGCATGTGAACTGGAAGCGGAGGTCCTGGATTCCGAAGGCGAAGCCATCTGGAGTTTCGGTAAGCGGTAGTCGGCCGCAATGGACAGAACTCGCCCTGCGACTCTCCCTGTGTCGAGCGTTTTCAGTTATGAGTGTCCCGTGTGTTGGGCGCTCTCTCACTCTTGTATCGTCGCGCCCCCACCTGTGAACGGGCGGGCAACGCGGTCATTCCTGTTATCGCGCCGCCTCCTGTAAACGGGCGCCCACACCCGGTCCTCTCATCGCGCCCCCGATCGTGAATGGAAGCGGCGGCTCAGCCCCTTTCCGTTGCGCCGGGGAGCGAGCACAACTCGAACCAGTAGTGGCCCAGGCATTTCACCACCTCGATGAAGTCCCTGTAATTGACGGGCTTGGTGATGAAGGAGTTGCAGCCCAGGCGATAGCTCTGGACGATCTCCTCTTCCTGTTTGGACGTTGTCAGCACGACCACAGGCACTTCCTTCAGCGCGGGCGTATCCCGCATCACCTGAAGCACCTCCGTTCCGTTCATGCGCGGCATGTTCAGATCGAGCAGCACAATGTCGGGCAGGTCGTCCGCGTCCGCCGTGTCACGCGTCGCGCCGATCAGCTGCTCGATCGCCTCTTCGCCATCATTCGCAATTCTCAGGTCGATCTTTACGGCGCCCTCGGTCAGCGCACGCCGCGTCAGCTCCTGATCGGCGGGATCATCCTCTACCAGTAATACCGTTGCCTGTTTCAATCGCACGGGCGTCATGCCAATACCCTCGCTCTAGCCCAGCGTGAAGTGAAAGACAGCGCCCTCACCCACCCTGGATTCCACCCAGATCCGACCGCCGTGGCGGTCCACAATGCGCGCGCAGATCGCCAGACCGATCCCGGAACCTTCATACGCGCTCCGCGAGTGCAGTCGACGAAAAGGTTCGAAGACGCGCTTCGCATACTTCGGGTCAATGCCGATGCCATTGTCGGCAACAGAGATCGTGTCCACGCCATCGACGGATGCGCTGTGGATGTTCACGATCGGGGGCCTGTCCTTCGAACAGTACTTCAGCGCGTTGCCGATGAGATTCTGAAACAGCTGCGTTATCAGCGTCTCGTCGCACTGGACAACGGGGAGCGGAGACCGGCGAATCTCGGCGCCGCTTTCCTCGATCCGCTCGTCAAGCATCGACAGGGCGGCGTCCACGCACCGATCGAGGGGCGTGTCGCTTCGATTGAGCTCCGCCGAATCACTCCTGGACAGGGTCAGCAGATCGCCGACGAGCGTCTTCATGCGGACCGCGGCGTCGGTGATGTAAACAAGGTCCACGCGGGCCGCCTCGGGCAGCGCGTCCCCCGCGTCCGCCACCAACAGCTCACTGAAGGATACGAGCTTGCGCAGCGGCTCCTGCAGGTCGTGGCTCGCGAAGGACGTGAACTGAGCGAGTTGCTCGTTCTTTGTCTCCAGCGTTCGGGCGTGCCGAACCAACTCCGCTTCGTTGCGAATGCGCTCTGAGATATCGAATACCGCCGCAAGCACGCTGGTTCCGCCGTCATCCGATCCGGGGATCGGATTGAGTCCAATTTCGACCGGGAATTCCGACCCGTCGCGGCGTCGGCCAAAGAAGTCGCGCCCGCCGCCGATGACCTTCGGCGCCGGCGACGAAAGGTACGCGTCAACCTGCTGCGGATGTCCTTCCCTGAATCGCTCGGGAACAAGCGTCTCAATCGGCTCGTCAATCAGCTCGGCCGCGGTATATCCGAACAGCGCCTCTGTCTGCCGATTCACGAGGCGAATCCGTCGGCCGCCGTCCATCATGATCATGGCGTTGGGCAGCTCTTCGATGACGGTGCGCATGCGCGACTCCGCCTTCCGGCGGGCGGCCACTTCGACGGCGAGTCGCTTATTGACTTCCGCCAGGCCGGGCAGGGCCAGCGCCCTGGGCATGGTCGGAATCAGCGCCAACACGGTCGCCCACGACACAATGGCCGTCGCCACCTTGATGATCGCGGAGATTCGATAGATCGGCTCCCAGAAGATGACCGCCTCGACAAAATGAACGGCGCCGCACGTGAGAATGAACGCGGCAAAGAGCCACAACAGCCGTGGAAACGGAAAATTCGGACGCTTCCTGACGAAGATGACAAGCAACAGCGGAATCGCGAAGTACGCCGAGAAGATCGCGAGATCAGAAATGATGTGCGTCCAGCCGAGGCGAGACGACCAGCGACCGCAATACCAGCGCGGCGGAAAGTCGGATGTGTCAAAGAGCGATGAGAACGCCCCCGCGCCCTCAGAGGTCTGCGGCGCCGACGCCAGAACCGCCGCCATCATGGCGCCCTGCGAAACGTCCCCGCCCGCGGTCCCAATCGCGGAACCTCGCTCGGCGAACGCCATCTCGCCGGCGCGCGCAACAGGAGAAAACCACCCCACGCAGACCAACGCGACCAGCGAAAGGGGCAGACAGGCGGATCCCGCACGAGACGCGCGCATCAATACCCTCCATTCGAAACAGATAATGCCGCATTTCGGCACGGGACCATTGGTAACTTCGGCGAAGTATATCGCGGATTCTTAGAAGTCATCGATATTTGGAGCGATCCCATGGAACACAACTGCGTATTAACCACATGTGCCGGTCGAAGACACGCGTGTGTCACAGGCGTGTGGAAACAAGGACGCATCGGCCGCTGAGACGGGTGGAACCGCCCTGCGTCCCGCGATTCGCCGCTCGCGACGTCCTCAGGCGAATCCCGCGAAATTCCGTGGCGACCGGCGGTATACTGATGAGACGTGAACGCCGGAGGATTCACCAGAACACTGCGCCGCGGGCTCGCTGTCTTCATGGCGATGCTGACACTGGCGGCCGGCGCGTTGTGGGCGGACAGCTATCGCGAGCGGACACGCCGACCTTTGCCGGAATGGGCGGGAAAAGTCGGCAATGACGTGATCTTCACCGATCTGCTCTTTGTCGGCAGTGTCACGAACGCCGGGATCCGGCTGACGATTCCCGTGGGACATCGCAAGTGGATTCGATTCGGCGTCCTCGACGGGCGACTCCACCTGGGATTCGACGAGGCGATCTCGAACACATGGCCAACGTCATTTCCCGACGCGTCCTTCGCCGGCTTCGCCATTCGGCGCACAACAGCGTCAGTGATCTTTGATCCGGATCCGACGGGCCGCCGCCCACCCCGCAGGGGCTACGATGTGTGGTATGTCCAGGCGCCAATGTGGTTCGTATGCATACTCGCTGCGTCTTATCCGGCGAAGGTCTACCTGGTCGACCCGCTGCGCCAACGACGACGACGCCATCGCGGTCAATGCCCTCTCTGTGGCTACGATCTCTCGCAGTCAATCGAGCGCTGTCCGGAGTGTGGGGGGAGTTGTGAGTATTGAGTCGTGAGTCTTGAGTATTGAGTATTGAGACGGCTGTGGCGGGTGGAACCGGCCCTACCAACTCAATCTCATCATCACGCCGCCACCCGCCCCGACCGAGGTATGCGGGTGGGCCACTTCATCGGCCCACCCGCGATCGTTGGGATTGTCATACCGCCGCCGACTACGGCGCTGTCAGCAGTTCGATAAAGCCCGGCGTGTCATTGCCATCGATGGCGCCGTTGCGGTTGACGTCGGCTCGCTGTATCGGGCAGCTCAACTCGTGGAAGGCGTAGCTCGCCGGATCGACCAGAGCCCTGCTGAACAGCGACACATCCTGCAGGTCGACGACGCCGTCGCAGTTCATGTCGGCGTCAAAGTGGACGGGGCAGCCCGTCGGTCCCACGTAGATCAGACCAATGGCGTCGAGGTCGAAGCCCCGCGCGGCGCCGGCGTCGCCCAGGCCATCGTTGCCATCGATGGCGATGTACCTGATCCGGCTGTAACCCGAGGCGCTGATGTCATAGGACCTCGCGAAGGCGTTGTCGCCATGCGCCTCGTCGCCGGATATCCGCACGACGGGCGCTTCCGTCGCCGTGATGTCCACCAGGTTGAACTGGTTGAGCCCCGCGTAGACCCGGATCCTGTTGAACTCGGATCCACCGCGATCGAATTCGTAGATGTTGAAGTCCGAGCCCGGACCATCAAAGACGCGAGCGGTCTCCGAGAGGTCATAGAGAACCCTGTCTGAACCGACGCCGGCATAGACGCCGTCGGGCGTCCCGAGCCAGACAGCGTCGTCGACCCCGGTGTTGTTCGACACGAGCCGCGTATTGCGGATGTCGCACTCGTCGGGAATACCGTTGCCGTTGCAGTCGTCGGCCAGTTGCTCGGCGATCTCGACATTGTCGTCGAGCGTGTTGCCGTTGCAGTCGTCGAAATCCGTCACGCTGACATCCAGCGCGTATGGGACAAGCCCAGACGCGTCGGCCCGCGTGACGCGAAGAATCACGGTCTCGGCGGGTCCCGTGTTGATGTACTCAAGGAACTCGTCGTCATTCTCGCTGTTGCTCACAACAATCGGCTCTCCGCAGGTACGACAGAGCAGCAGCGACAGATCGCCATCCGCCTGGGCGAACAGCGCCGCAACATCGAGAATCGCCGTCGCCGGAAGCGGGATTGCGTAGTAGTCCTCGTTCGAACAGCGAAGCTCGTCATGGAAGCCCGTGGTCAGCGTCGCGGGTGAATCGCACGCGTCGTTGGGCTCGAACTGATCGTCGATCGTTGACTGCGAGATTCGAAGCGCGTAGTTGAATCCATATTCATCGCCCGTATTCCGTACGCGGAAGTAATAGCGCTGCGGATTGCCATGGTTGTCCACCCGGAAACGCGTCCCGCCCGGAATCGCTGAATCGTGAACGAGCCACGATGGGCCTGGACAGGCGCCGTCGTTCGGGCGATGGAGCGAGAAGTCGGCGGCCGGATCAAACACAACGCCGTCGTCATAGAGCACATCGACTGTCAGGCGCGTATTGCCGGGAACCATCGTCGCCCAATAGTCTGTTGGAATGCCGCCGGGGCCATTATCGACGCCCAGGACGAGGTCGCTGTAGAGTCCGGGCGCGAGCGGCGGCGCGTCAGAACAATCGTCGAGCGGTCCGTAAGCGTCCTCGACGCTGATCGCGAAATGACCGCCCTGCCCATCGCCGGGCACATAACTGCCAACGCGAATCTTGTATTCGCCCCCGGCCACGGCGTCGAACTCGACCTCTGACTTGAGATCGCAGGCGTCGTCGTTGCAGACGAGGATGTCTCCCACACAATTCGTTCCCTCGTACACGGCGACTTTGGTATCGAGCGTCGTCAAGCTCGGACAGATCGACAGCGTGGCCCTCCCCGTGAGCGTCGACGTCCAGTCGAACCAGACATCGTTATAGATCATGTTGTTCCCCGAGAAATTGCATAGGGCGTCTGGCTGGCCGTCCGTCGTCGCGTCGGTGTTGTTGAAAATGAAGTCGCGCGTTCCCGAGATCGGCATCGCGTCCGCGCAGTCATCCGCGCCGTCGACGACCGATCGATTCGTAACGGACAGCGTGTATTGGTTGTAGCCGCCGGGATCCGCCATCCGGACACGGACGTAGAAGTCGTCGCCGAAGCCGTCCCCCTCGTAGCTCAGGGTTTCGCGATTGTCGTGCGAACTCGACGTCTGGAAGCGCGCGAAATGGCAGGCCCTCCAGAACTCCAGGTCGATATTGCCGTTCGAGTGGTCGTAGTCCACAGTGACCGTGGTTGCGGCCCCGTTCACCGATTCGATCCGGTACCAGTCATCCAGCCCGTCGTACACATTCAGGCTGGAATAGAACCCGGGCGGCGTCACGGGTAGATGGGAGCACGAGGGCGTGGACAACGCGACAAAATTGATAAAGAGCTCGTAGCGTTCTCTGCCGAGATGGCCCTGCGCCAATGCGCGGACATAAATGTCCCGCGCCGGTCCGTCGTTGATATACGTGTTTTCCTTGATCACGCCGTTCGTCACGCCGTAGAGCACGGGACCACTTTCGCAGTCTTCCCGGATTTCGAATTCCAGGTCGAGCGCCTGGCTCAGGCCCTGCATGCCGACGGACACTTTTGTCGCGGCGGGCGCCGTGATGCGATACCAGTCTTCGTCGTCATTCGAGAGCGTCAGGTCGCTGTAGTTCCCCTCATCGAGGATCGTCGCCGCGGCGCAGGTGTCGTTCTCCTCAAACGCGTCGTCCCCCACAGCGACGCTCAGATCGTAGGCGATCGTGCGCGTCTCGCCGGCGCGCTGCATGACGCGGATACAGACAGTCGTGTCGGCGCCCGGATTCGTCCAGGTGACGGACTCGTTGTCAGTGTCGCCAGTGGCCGACCTGATCGGCGCAGCGTTGCAGTCCGTGTAGAGACTGAGATCGATGTTGCCGATGTCGTTGGCGAATGTCGCATCGACGCGGAGACGCGACTGGCCGGGAACCGTAATGCTGAACCAGTCCTCGTCGTCGCCGACGATGCGCAGATCGGAGATCTCCTCACCAAACTCAAACAGCGGGTACGCCGAATCGCAACTGTCATTTGCGACTGTGCGATCGTAGAGGTCATCCTGACCGAAAAGGACGGTTTCCGCATCGATGGCTCGCCCGTCGCTGGCACGGCGCGTGATGCGCATGCGATCGTCGTCAAAGATCGTGACGTCGACATAGACGCCGAAGAGCGACGCGCCAGAGACAAATGTGGGGATCTCATCCGGACCCGCCTCCGCTTCGGCGGGGCGCTTCCAGTCATAGCGCCACGTGGTGTCGGATTCCTTCAGATGCGTGTGGCCCGTGAAGATCCCCGCCACGTTGTAGGGGGCGAGGGCGTTCCAATAGGCGAGGCGCTCCGAATCCGACCACCAGTGATCGCCCGTTGAGAAGGGATCGAAGCCGTAATGGTGGACCAGGACAATCGGACGCCCCGAACCGCCGACGTGCGCCGCGAGATCGTCGATCAGAAAACTCAGCGCGTTGGCGGGATCGTAGCCTGCGCCATCTGTGGCAAGCGGATCATCCGTCGGCCCATCCCCGGGAAAGAGATTGAGCTGCACGAAATGGACGTCATGCCAGTCCCACGAATAGTGCGGGGCGACGCCCGGCGCCTTGGCGGTCTTCGTCGTGCGATGCCTGCGATTGCGAATCGTGTCGGCGAGCGTCTCGGGAATCGCGCACCACGGCGCCGTATCGTCGGAGTAGAAGCACGACTCGATCTCCCAGAAATTCTGTACGTTCAGCAGGTCGTGATTGCCGAGTCCGTCGTAGTAGAACTCCTCGTAGCCGCGAATGCTGTCGCAATAGTCTTCCCACTCATCGACCCGCGCCCATTGGGTTAAGTCGCCCGCCACGAGAATGCCGCGGATGCGATGCTGCGGATTGTCCACAAACGACTGCATCTGCGACGCCGTTGCGTCCGCGACCGCCTTCCGATCACCGTCGTGATTCTGATACTGGCAATCCGCCGTCACGAGGAAGCGCACATGGCGATCCGATTCGTCGATTCCGAGTCGCGTGTCGTCGATGCGCTGCGTTCCCGTGACATCCCACGAATCCACGTAGAAGTTCGGCAGGATGTTCATGCCGTCCCGCGACTGTTGTCGTATCCGGGCGCGCCCTCCCGCCATCAAGTCGACAGTCGCCGCAAAATCCAGAACACTTCCGTCCAGCGTCTGCGCGATCAGCGTCAGGCGACCCGTCTGCGTCCCCGTCGGGTTACAGCTTCCGTTTCGCCAATTGCAGGATCGCGCTTCATTGGGCGGGATAATCTCGTCAAAGTCACCCTCGGGGACGATCGCGCGCATCGCGGATGACGTCTCGTTGAGTATTTCAAACGCGTA
>Ga0116152_10003385_pt1 | contig 12811 bp, 13 predicted proteins | sample AD_UKC119_MetaG_FD_89894 | JGI IMG/M metagenome (GOLD analysis project Ga0116152, IMG submission 89894) | Active sludge microbial communities of municipal wastewater-treating anaerobic digesters from Hong Kong - AD_UKC119_MetaG | ecosystem: Engineered > Bioreactor > Anaerobic > Digestate...
ATCAATATAATATTGCGCATTTTCTGCAGGGAAGTTAACATAATTAACATTTCTACCTGACGGATGAATTGTATTGATTGAAACTGCAATGTTTCCCGGGATTGTAGCAAGATTTACTGCATTATTGGTATAAGGACCTGAAATACCAGGGCCACTGAGGAAAAAACCGAATGCATCATTAAATTCAGTTTCACAATACTCAATATACTCTTCAGAAGCAAAAATGTATTTGAATTCAACTGTATTTCCGGCAGGAATAAAATCGAATTCGAGAACAGCTGCATCATACATTGTCCGGTTAGTTATACCTGCAAGATCTGGATCGCTTGCATTTGCATTCATTTTATCTGAATAACTACCTGAATTATTAGGGCCCATTGCCGAACTGATTTTACCTGTTGACAGGATTAACCCTTCTTCAATAGGAAAATTTGATGTTCCTTTATTGAAATATCCAATCATCCTGTCTCCTGGATTAGATGACAAGCTGTAGTTATTCCATGTCCAACTGTTATTATAATTCTTTTTATAATATCCAAAACGAATATTATCAGCCTGTAAACAACCGGTTACCAATACATTTTTAACCAGTTCTGAAACCGACATGGCATTATAAGTTGAATTTTCTGCAACTGAAATAGATCCTGCAGGAGCCATTAATGCACCATTGCCCATATTTTCTCTGGGACCAGGATTAATAACTTCAGGAATCCTGACATGAACATTTTCATTTTGGGTCCCAAACTGAGCATTCACGTTTGTAATAACCAATAACGTAATTATTGCCGACAGGATTACCTTAGCTCTTAAGCTGATAGTAAATGTTTTCATAACTATAATATTTAAACTACTTTTGTTTTCCTTTTTACTGCCAGGCGGCAGATTATCATCATCATGGCTACCAGTCTTACTTTACGCCTCCCCCCAGATTGGTAAAGTTTTAATTATTATTCAGCATTAAAGACCTGGTTCAGTGTATTTTAATTCTCAATCCCTGATTCAATTTGCCTCTTTTCAAAAATGCCTGATAGCGTAGATTTTGATTCGTACAAATTTATATTGACAAGTAAGTCTGCACAATACGGTTTAATACTACTTTTAATTTTAGCCTTCAATTAAGCTGGTGGGTATTTATACGTACTGGTATTGTGAATCTGCATGTTAGAAATATGACATTTTAATTCTTATGTAATTTTTCAATATTTATAAAATAAAAAAAAGCCACCCCGAAGGGCAGCTTTACACTGCAAAAAATATATTCATTCTTTTAAATCATTTTCAAAAGATTCAGCTCATTTTCTTCCAGGAAGCGCCATCTGCCACGAGGAAGATCTTTTTTCGTAAGATTTCCAAAAGCAACCCTGTCGAGTTTAACAACTTCGTATCCAAGCGATTCAAACAGTCTTCGAACAACCCTGTTGCGACCGGAATGAATAACAACACCAATGTTTTTCTTGTCATTGGAAGTCCCGGTATATGCAATTTCGTCCACGGCCATCATTCCATCCTCCAGTTCAATACCTTCAGATAAGGTAAGCATGTCAGATTTTGCCAGTGCTTTATCCAGTTCAACATGATAAACCTTTCGCACTTTATGTCCGGGGTGTGTCAGCTTTTTAGCCATATCACCATCATTGGTAAAGAGCAGCAAACCTGAAGTATTTCTGTCGAGTCTTCCAACAGGATAAATTCTCTCACGACATGCATCTTTCACCAGCATCATGACAGTATTTCGTTCCTGGGGATCATCTACTGTTGTGATATAACCTTTAGGCTTATTCAAAAGCAGGTAAACTTTCTTTTCAATATTGAGTGTTTCTCCTCCAAACTGAACTTTATCCTCACGGGTTACTTTAACACCCAGCTCGGTTACAACTTTTCCGTTTACAGAAACGGCACCTGATTCAATAAGAGTATCAGCTTCACGTCGTGAGCAAATTCCCGAGTTAGCAATGAACTTATTTAACCGAATTGAGCCATCATCACTATATCCCTTGCCGGATTTTGGCCTGGAAGTATCAGAAGGTTTGCGGTCGGCATATCTTCTTTCACGGGCTTCACCAGTTTCATCTTCACGTTTGAATGGTTTTGCAGGCCTGTTATCCCGAGAATCCTTATATGATCGTTCACCAGAAGGTTTTCTTTCTGAAAAATTCCGTTCACGGGGAGGCCTTGATTCTTCATCACGTTTCCAGGGTCGAGTTGGTTTGTCTTCGCGAGCCCCTCTGAATGGGCGCGAAGAAGTGGAAGCTTCATTTTCACTATCTGAAGGACGGCGGCTTTTGTAAGGCCTCTCGTCCGAAGGTTTATGGTCTGAAAATCTTTTGCCTCTGGGCGCGCCTGAATTATCCTCTTTTTTCCACGGACGTGATGGCTTGTCATCACGGTTGCCTCTGAATGGGCGCACTGAACCGGTTGATTCTCCTTCTCCCTCATCATTCCTGCGGCTTTTATAAGGCCGGTCGCCTGAAGGTTTGTAATCGGAAAATCTTTTTTCTCTGGGAGCTCCTGAATGCTCCTTCCTTTTCCAGGGGCGCGATGGTTTGTCTTCACGGGAACCTCTGAATGGGCGTGGCTCCCCTGTGGATTCTCCTTCAGCCGGACGACGACTCTTATATGGCCGGTCGCCTGCACTTTTATATGGGCGTGAAGAGCCTGCACCATCGTTCTTTGCTTCATCAGAACTACGCTTTGTGTAGGGACGTTCACCACGGGGAGCATCACTGTTGTAGTTGTTATTTGATTTAAAACTACCGCGTCTGCCAGTTCCTGGTGTTCCTGGTGTTTTACCCTTGCCGGCGCGCCTTCCATCCGGGGCTCCATCGGGCTTTTTTCTTTTCTCAGGGCTTTCATCGCCGGAGAATCTTCTCATTGCATTCATTGAAAATAGTTTAGCCTGCAAAGTTAGCGAAGTTATCAACACTTACACATTTAATAATATGGCTAAATGCCTATTATTTTTAGCCTTATATGCTTTTCCGAATCTAAACAAAATCAGAATAACTGAATCTTTTTTACGCTAAAATGCCCTATTTCAGCTATTTTTTCGTATATTCGTAATACTTTCAGAAATGATTGAAAACAATTCTGAAACTGAAAACCTCAAAGTCATGGAACCCTCCGAAGATAAAATTATCGTCATTGCCCGCCATTCATATTCCAGGGCATTGTTGTTAAAATCAAAACTGGAAGCTGAAGGAATTGATTGTTTTCTTTCACATCAAAATCTGCTACAGGCAACTATATCAGGTGGTGTAGAGATAAAAGTACGTTTGACAGATGTTGAAAAAGCGCTGAAAGTAATAGAACAATCGCTTTCAGAACACGGGACACAAAAAGAGGCTGCCGTTAAATCACTCCGAAGCGTGCGGAAGATCCTGGTTCCTATAGATTTCTCGGAAGGATCAACCAGAGCATGTAGCTTTGCGATTGGGCTGGCAGCCAAACTAAAGGCCGAAATCAAGCTTTTGCATGTGTATTACAATCCAATCGTAGACATTGCCCCATTTGACACCAGCCATGCATATCAGATTAATCTGGTCAACTACCTTCACGAGACGGAACAGAATGCCAAAAGGCAATTGGCAACACTTGCTAAAGAACTGAAAGCAAAAGCATTAAAAACCAATCCGGATTTAAAAATTACTTATTCACTTGCCAATGGACTTGCGGCAGAGGAAATAGCAGCGGCCAGCCGAAAGTTCAAACCAGGTCTTATTGTTATTGGCACCCGGGGAATTGGAAACCAAACCAGTGGATTTCTCGGAAGTGTGACTGCAAAACTTATTCAGAAAACAGAAACACCAATCCTGGCTATTCCTGATCAAAGTCATTTTACCAGCCTCGACAAACTTAAAAATGTACTGTACGCATCTGATTTCGACAAGTCTGACCACCTGGCCATGAGCAGATTAATCAATCTTTTACATCCTTTTAAGGTCAGAATTTTTTGCCTGCATGTAAGTGTAGGCGTAAAAAAATCATGGGATCAAGTAAAAATGGATAGTTTGAAAAAATTTATTTCCCATGAGTTCCCGAAAGAACCGGTTGCTTATGATATTGTGGTAAGCGATGATGTCATTAATGGGCTGGAGTCATACATCAGGAATAATTCTATTGATGTAATTGCGCTTACCAATCATAACCGAAGCCTTCTGTCAGGATTTTTCACGCCAAGCATCACCAAAAAAGTGATGGCACGCATTAATAAACCATTATTTATTTTTAAGGCAATCGATTAGCAAATTAAAGAACAGGATAAAATGCATCCTCAAGGTGATTTATCCGCTTTGTACTGGAGTTTAAAATAATGGACACAATATCAAAACGGGCTTCGAGGCTTACGTTGTGCTTTTCGATATAGGCCTGCGTAGCTCTTATCAGAAATCTTTGCTTGGCAGCATTCACAAATATTTCAGGCTCACCAAAAACTGAGGAACGCCTTGTTTTCACCTCTACAATTACCAGAAAATTTCCCTTTTCTGCTATGATATCAATTTCATCCTTACCAAAACGCCAATTGGTTTCCAGTATTTTAAACCCGTTATCGCGCAAGTGCTGTACCGCCATTTCTTCGCCCACCCGGCCCAGTTCATTGTGTTCTGCCATAGAAAAGAGTTTTTATAAATTACCTGTCAGTAACGCTATCAGAAAATACAACAAAGCAAAAAACCCCAGAAAAAATATTCCGGGTTTTATCAGTTTCTTCAGATGCTTTCCATTGGCCATATCCTGGGCCGGCATAAATACCACACCAGCCTGTTGCGCAACATCCAGAACTGCTTCGCGTCCCATCACCAATGGCATATTCTGCTGCAAATGTCCGGCAGGAAAACCAAACAACACAGGATACTTATAATTACGAACTGCTTCAGCAATAATCTGTTCAGCACTTTTCCCAAATGGGATGCTGTTATCGCGCATTTCTGTCATTCCACCTACTATCAATCCGGCCAGATTTTCAAGTTTGCCGCTACGTTTCAGATTCATCATCATCCGATCAACATGATACAGATATTCATCCAGATCTTCAATAAACAATATCTTTCCATCAGTATCAATATCTGATGTTGTTCCTGAAAGGCTGTATAAAATGGAAAGATTACCTCCTGTTACAATTCCCTTTCCATGACCGTTGCGCGAGAGAGCACCGGCATTAATTGAATAAGATGGCGTTTCTCCAAAGAGACAATTTTTCAGCGCATTTACAGGTTGAAATTCTCCACCTGCCTGAGGAAAATTAACAGGCATGGTTGCATGCAAAGTTTCGATATTACAATGCCGGTGAATATGCGAATGCAGCACCGTTATATCGCTATATCCGATAATCCATTTCGGATGCTTCTCAAATTGAGAAAAGTTCAGCATGTCAATAATTCTGACGGTGCCGTATCCTCCACGTGCACAAAAAATTGCCTTTATCTGTTGATTATCTAGCATAAGCTGAAAATCAGCAGCACGCATTTCGTCGCTTCCTGCAAACTGATGCTCAATTTCAAACAGATTGGGAGCGGATTCAACTACCAGACCCCATGACGATAAAAGGGCAATAGCCGGCTCAACTTCGCTGCGTGAAATTTTTCTTGCTGTAGCCACAATACCAACCCTGTCGCCTGGCTGTAAAAATGGAGGTGTAATCATTGACTATTTTTTATCATTCAAAGGTAAGACTTTCTGTTACTTTTCAATTTAGAATCATTCTATCATTATTTACGATTTTTGTTTATTATCCTATCTGTATATTTGTTGAAAAAGCGAAATGATTGCGTATAACGATTTCGAAAAAGTTGAAATCAGAACCGGAACGATAATAGAAGTGGAAGATTTTCCTGAAGCAAGAAAACCAGCCTATAAAATTACCATTGATTTTGGCGATTATGGCACCAAAAGGTCTTCAGCTCAAATAACCCAATTGTATTCAAAAGAGCAATTAAAAGGGAAACAGATTGTTGCCGTCATCAACTTTCATCCGAAGCAAATAGGTCCGTATATGAGCGAATGTCTGATTCTGGGTGCTGCAGGCGATGATGGAAATGTAACACTTCTTCAACCAGAAAAGCCGGTTGATAACGGATTAAGGATAGCATAAGTTATATGAGAAAAATAACCTCTGCTACCTGTTTTGCAAAATAATCGTTTGTAAATCAACCATACTACAATATGTCATCATCAGACCTTGATCATATTTTCGGCCAGATTAAAGCACTAATGACTCCCTACGAACACGGAAGCATCAAAGCCCGTATTGACACAGATACAAGATACGAACTCTGGTTTGAAAAAGAGTTGGTTGCTGATGGCCGAAAACGCAACGACGTTTACTTTGCCGGTTTAATTATTCAAAGCAAATATGTTGGGTTTTACTATATGCCGGTCTACATTGAGCCGGAGATGAAAACATTTTTCCAGCCAGAGCTCCTGAAAATGCTGAAAGGAAAATCATGTTTTCACATCAAGAAATTAGACGGGGCACTTAAGCTACAGATTGCCGAAGCGCTTGAAAAAGGGTACAAATTGTATGAAGCAAGAGGCTGGGTTTAACCTCGCGCATAACGCATCCATTTAAATGTGAGCCAATCACAGCTTGAATGACTGCAAATGACAAAATGCTGACTGACAGCATTTTGCCACCTAAATCTTCAATATTTGAATGAACAATTCATTAAAAACAAAATATCATGGAAAAAACCATTAAAGGAACACAAACTGAAAAGAATCTTTTGAAAGCATTTGCAGGAGAGTCACAAGCTGCAAGGCGCTACCGCTTATTTGCACAAAAAGCCCGTGAAGACGGATACGAACAAGTAGCCGCATTTTTTGAAGAAACCGCAAATCAGGAAGATTCACACTCACGCATGTTTTTCAAATTCTTGGAAGGGGGTATGCTTGAAATTACCGCTTCTTATCCAGCTGGCAAGGTTGGCTCAACTTCTGAAAATCTGGAGGCTTCTGCTGAAGGAGAAAATGAAGAATGGACACTGCTTTATCCGGAATTTGCCAAAATTGCTGAAGAAGAAGGATTTAAACGAGTAGCCAGCACTTTTAAACTCATTGCCAGCATCGAGTTGGAGCATGAAAAACGTTATCTGAAATTACTCGAAAACCTGAACAAAGGAAAGGTATTTGAAAAGGACGAAGACATTATTTGGGTATGTCGTCATTGTGGCTATCACTACAAAGGCAAAAAAGCGCTTAAAAACTGCCCGGCTTGTGAGCATCCGCAGGCTTTCTTTGAAATGAAACAAGAAAACTATTAACCCCTGACAACCAATAAATAGGATTAAAATGGGTTCGTTAATTCTCTATTCTGTTATTCAGATAAAGAATGAGCGAACCTTTTTATTTGGCTCATACAATTAACCCTCACCTATTTACCTGGCTTATCCTCTCAGATTAATCTGTTCAAGATTAGAAATATCCAGTAAAATAATATTTTTGTCATCTAGTTTGATAAGTCCGTCCTTTTCAAATGTTTTGAGCAATTTTACCGTACTTTCTGTTGAAAGGCCGGCAAAATCAGCAACATCCTTCCGGCTTAAATAAGGAAAAATATCATCACCGCCAATCTGCTCACGCCAAAGATATAATAAAGCACCCGCCAACCGGCCATTCATTTGCTTGTACATCAAATCATGAATTGAAACATACAATTTGCTATCCTGCTCACAGTAGCGGTTAATAATGTGGTAGGCAAATTCGCCATTACTCTTTATCAAACTGGTAACTGCATCTTTCTCGATCAGGCAGGCCGTTGTTTCGCGCAATGCCACCACTGAATAATTATAAGTGTGGTTGTTAAAAGCAACTGAAAGCCCCACAAACTCCCCCCCTTTGACTAAACGCAGGTTAAAATTTCTTCCTGCATCGCCTTCAACATATTGTTTAGCCAGGCCATCCATCACAAATAAAACGCTGGAAGCAAAAGCCCCCTGCTTGGTCAGATTCTCTCCCTTCCTGAAAACAACCCGTGTTTTGCTATCGCGGGCAAGCGCAATTTCCTCCGGCAGAAGGTTACGAAAACATGGAGCGTCAAGATTATTCAATGCGCAATCGTCAGGCGGAATAAAAGTTTTCATTGAGGAGTCATTTTGCTTGAGTGCAAATATAATGTTTCAGCCATCATTGTCGGCCATTGAAACCCTTTAAATCTGATTCGTCGTATTGAAAAATTAGTTTGACATCCATATATCAAGTTTATCAGCTATAAGCCTCTTCTCTCCTTTACCTCTCTTCTTCACGAAACAACCTACAGTCTATCAGCACTTAAAACAAGTAAAAATCAAAAACCAAGGCTAAATGCGCGAAGAGAAACTCTCTGACTACCTGTAAAAATCACTTTCATCTTCGTGAATTGCGCTTTCATCCTGATTTTTTTTCAAAGCACACACACCGGCGATACTTTTGCCACACAAAGAATAACGAACTTAAGACAAACAAAAATGAAAACAAGACTAATCATTGTATTTGCAGTCATTACGGCACTTGCATTAAATTGCTCAGCACAGAATCCTGAGAAAAAATTCGGATTTGAATTAAGTACCGGAGCATCGCTTCCCACTTCAAAGCTGAATGGCACAAGTTTGAAGACCGGACTTGGGTTTGAAGGTATTTTACACTATCGCTTTATGCCTTACACAGGAATTTTTGCAGGCTGGGGCTGGAACCATTTTGCAGCAGACGAAACTTTTGCAGATAATCATTCAGATTTTGAAGAAACCGGATATGTTTTAGGTCTTCAATTTAAACACCCTGCGGGTCATTCCCCCTTTTCTTACTATTTGAGAGCAGCAGGCTTATACAACCACATTGAAATTGAAAATAAAGAAGGGGATATTTTGAAAGACAGCGGCCATGGATTCGGATGGCAGCTTGCCGGAGGCATTGACATGAATCTGGGTCGCAACTGGAGTCTCACTCCTGGCATAAAGTTTCAGTCACTCAACCGGGAAATAGAAATTGAAAGCGTCTCAACATCCCTTAATCTTAACTATCTGACTTTTCGTGTAGGGATTTTAAAGCAGTTCTAAAAATTACGACTACTTGCTAAAAGAATCAATCATCCTGTTAAGCCCAACCATTTCAAATCAAACAACATGAACAACAAGTCACTGAAGCCCCTGGCACTCACTTTTGCTCTGAGCGGTGTCTGGGATTTAATAGCCGCAATTCTGTATTTGTTTTTTATTGGTGCAAACAGGATGATTGATAATCCATCGGCCAACCCTTTTTATACAATTTTCCTTGGATCATTCTTCTTATGCTTTGCCTTTATACAGTTCATGTCGGCTGTCAATATAAAAAGGTATGCTTTTAATATCGGATGCCTGATAATCGGCAGGAGTTTTTATATTATTCTGTTATATGCATTCATCGCTTTTTCGCCCGGATTTCCCTCTACATTCTGGTTTACCGGTATAATTGACAGCACATTCACACTACTGTATATCATTTTCGCTTTTCGGGGAGGGCTCACTATCCGGAATTTGTTCCTTCCGGAAATAGAGAAGCTGGCATAAAACACATAAACCGCACAAGCGAAAGGACTGAGAACAACAGCGTATCAACAACCGGAACATAATCTCAAACAATGATAAGCCTTAAGAAAATTGCAGAAGCACTCTTGATTCTTTTTCTGACATCAACATTCACAGCCATAGCCCAATCACCAGTATCAAGCTTTATAGCAATGGACGACAGTGTGAAACAAATGATCAGTTTTTATGATTGCGATACAATACTGGTAGTTTTGCCTGACAATTATAAACTCAGAACTGCAGATAAAGTTGCGTTGGAGAATTTTGTATTCTGGAAAGCCCGGCCGGTCTATGCATATATACATGAGTCAGAACTGAAGGATTCAGACATGCATCATTCAATTCAGTATTTTGGTCCGGCTCATAAATTCAGCAAGCAAGTATTAGAAGAAACGCCTTTTAAAAAGGAAACAAATGGTTTTTCTTTTCATCAAAGGTTATTTCAAAATCCCGAAGATGCCTTTTACTATATGCATCCTGCCGGAAGAAAAATATATACTTGCCGGAATGGCGAGGAGTTTCCGCTGGTTTATATCTCATTTATGGCAGGATCATATCAGCTTTATGTATTTAGCGGCAGACAGATAATATATTCAGGTTATGAAACCGCAGGTTTAACTGGGAACCAGATCAATGACATGGATTTGCTCAGAAGCCAGTACTTTTGCAACAAACAAAAAAGCCAGTTCTTTAACCTTTATTTCGCCTGTTCATTCTCTCCGGATTCTATATCAGGCACAGCAGCCCGCGAAATGGACCAATTTGTGACAGAGCTGTGCAAATATCTGAATGTTGAACCTACCGGTATCCATTCCATAACTTCATACTTTTATCCGGTTCGTGAAGACCTTCAGTATTTTATTGCCGCTCCCCTTTGGCAAACCATTTACGGCAAATCATTTGGCGACATCAACCACATTACCGGCTTTGATCTGGCAACATTCAAACACGAAACAGGGCACAGCATTATTGCTGCAAAAATTGGCGACAATCCCAATCCATTCTTCGCTGAAGGTTTCAGACAGGCTTCAGACTATTATTTTAGCAAAGAAGCTTATATAAGAGACCTTGAAACTTATAAAAACAACACAAGTTTGTTGACTGCTGAGCTGGTAATATCTGACAATGCTCTTTTTTTCAGAAACTGGTCAAATTATGCTATAGCAGGAGTCTTTACCAATTACCTGATTGAAAGAACCGGCCTTGAAGCCTTTAAGGACGCTTATGCCAGAAATGAAATTGAGCAACTGCTCAAAAGCCGGGGCACATCTATTGAAAAGCTCATTGGCGAATTTATATCTGCCAACAGATAAAAACATCTAAACGCCTCCTGAAATGTAAACGCAATAGCATAAACGAAAGTTGATTATCTCTTTTTAAAACAGGGCATTGCGCCCTTTTGGGTTACCCGTTGAAAGGTATACTCCAACTTTTAACCCCACAATTCAACCATTCAAGACGACAAAAAGAGCCTCCACCTTCTTTTTGTTTTCATAGCTCACCTATGCATCTATTTTTGCCAGAAGTGGTTACAAACACCATTTGATAAAAAATTCCCGTCATGAAAATCAACAACACATTATACTGCCTTTTGCTGGCATTGGTCTTTCTCACTTCATGCATCACAAGCAAAAATAATTTAAAGCAAAACACAACCTCTTACAAGCCTGACAATCAGGAATTGTATAACAGTATAGCCCGGATGGACAGCATTTTTTGGAATGCTTACAATACTTGTGATATGGAAATGCAAAGCCTGATATATTCGGACAATATCGAATTCTACCATGATCAAGGAGGTTTAATCTCATCAAAACAGCAAATTCTGGACGCGACAAGAATGAACATTTGCGGAAAAATCAGAAGAGATTTGGTTGAAGGCAGCCTGGAAGTATATCCCATCAGAGGTTATGGAGCTGTAGAAATGGGATCACACACATTTACACAAATTACAGAAGCAAACAGCTCACCTTCACGTCCGGGAAAGTTTGTGATTATTTGGCAGCTCAACAACGGGCAGTGGACAATCAAAAGGGTTATCAGTTTGCATTAGACGCTCATCTGACAAAAAAATCAACCAGGAAATACATAAACTACCTGAACAAAAACGGCAAATCATGAATCCGGTAAATATTCGCCAGGCAACAATGGCAGATGCAAAGAACCTGACCATACTGAAACAACAGGTTTGGGTTGCAACATATGCCGTTGAAGGAATCAGGCAGGAATTTTCTGATTATCTGCTTCAGGAGTTTACACTTGAAAAAACAGAAAAGAGCATCCAAAACTCACTAAAAATTACGCTTTTGGCTGAGACACACTGCCATTTGATAGGATGTGTTGAAATCTCGCTTGACACTCAATGTCAGGTACCATCAATAGCCGGCCAGCCTGAAATATCCATTTTGTACGTTCTTGAGGCTTTTATCGGGAAAGGCACAGGTAAGTTGCTTTTAAATGAAGCCTTCAAAACAATCAAAAAGCTGAAGTTCAACAGCACATGGCTAACGGTTTATTTCAAAAACACCAGAGCACTGTCATTTTACCTGAAAAACGGATTTACCCAGACAGGAACTACTTTTTTTGAATTGGGAGAGAACAAATACGAGAATAAAATTATGCTGTGCCAAATTGAATAAAGACAGTAACAATTTGCATATCAGAATATCACCAATGTATAATGCAAAAACAAGCATGGCATTATTTAACCCGCTGCGTAAAACAGCTCAAGTGAATATTCCGATTCTTAGATAATCAATAAAAAATAACCAGCACCATACACCTTCAAAAACACATTCAATGAAAACCAGATTTATCCATCATTTACTGCTTGCCGGACTTTTATTAATATCAGGCGTTATTCAATCCCAACCAGTTTCCGGAGTGGTTAAAGGACGCGTGATTGATACCAAAAACCAACCTGTAGCATTTGCAACGGCAGCATTATTAACCCCCCAAACCACTCAGATTGCAAAAGGCGTAATGTGCAATGAAAAAGGCGAATTTCTAATTGACAAAACAGAGCCCGGAGAATACATTCTTTCGGTCAGAATGCTGGGTTTTAACGCCAACGAATCAGAACATATTGAAATTACGCGCAGCCTCAATATTATCGAAAAAGTAATCATACTGACAGAAACGGTTCAGCAACTGCAGGAAACCGTAATCGCCGGCAAATATGATTTTGTTGAGCAGGCAGTTGACAAAACCATTATCAATCCGAATGCCTCCATCATATCTTCATCAGAAAGCATTTATGAAATTCTTAAAAAAACGCC
>Ga0116152_10003386_pt1 | contig 12805 bp, 11 predicted proteins | sample AD_UKC119_MetaG_FD_89894 | JGI IMG/M metagenome (GOLD analysis project Ga0116152, IMG submission 89894) | Active sludge microbial communities of municipal wastewater-treating anaerobic digesters from Hong Kong - AD_UKC119_MetaG | ecosystem: Engineered > Bioreactor > Anaerobic > Digestate...
TCTCTATAGCCTCTTTTCGTCCGCTCATAAAATCCATCCCTCAGCTGAAGTCTCGGTCCCCCTTATCCTCCCCCTCTCTATAATTAACCCTATGATCACCCTCTGGTTTGTGATCACACTCTGATTTATGATCGCCCTCTGATCGCGGAGGAGGCCGGCTTTTCTTCCGGCCTCCACCCATCAAAAATATAAACTTCAACATCCCTGGTGAATTCATGACAACCCAGGAGATAATATTCTACGTCATCATATTCCTGATCGTCTTCATGGTAACCCGGATAATCATCAAGATCAGACGAGGCTACTGATCCCGATAGAGGGGATACGAAATGGAGACGTTTCCACCGGTAATCGCCACCGTCGGTGGCGGAGGCACGCGGCTTTACCCTCTGACCCTCGATCAGCCGAAGCCTCTGGTAGACCTCTGCGACACCGCCATCATCGCGACCCTCTTCCGCGTTCTGGCGATCCAGGGTTGCAGGCGTTTCATCCTGGGGAGCAAGGGGGCGGAGAACACCCTTTCCCTGAACAACTACTTCAAAGCTGGAGAGGGTTTCTTCAAGAGGCTGGGGATCAACGACATCGATGAGTTCTCATACCAGCCCCAGTACGACGACAAGGGAAGCGCCGACTCCCTGAGATATTGCGCCAGCTACTTCGAGATCGATGAGGACATGCTGGTGGTCTCAGGCGACAACGTCATCGACATAAACCTCAAAGACTTCATAGAGTTTCACAGGAGGAAAGGGGCGGTCCTCACCGTCGCATTAAAAGAGCTGGAGGCGGGGAAGGACGTATCCCAGTACGGCGTCGCCAAGATTGACGGGGATAACCGGATCAAGGGCTTCGTCGAGAAGCCGGCCCCCGGAAGAGAGCCGAGCAGGATGATAAACACCGCCTTTTACCTCTTCTCCCCCCAGATCCGGGAGGTTCTCGCCGAGATGGGAGACTCGGCCCGGGACATAGGCGGCGACCTCATCCCTCACCTCACCGAGCACGGATATCCCGTCTACGGCTATCCCGTCGAAGGCTACTGGATCGACATAGGAACTCCCGAAAGGCTCCTGACGGCGGCGATGGACTTTCTCGGAGGAAAGGTGGAGCACTACGCTTTTCGAAATGAGTACCGACCAGGTCAGTGGATCAACCCCAAGACCCTCGCCAGGATCGGAAGATACCTCGACTCAGGTGATATCGAGCTGCGGGGGAACGTCTTCATAGGGAGAAACTGCAGCCTCGAGAAGGGCGTCGTCATCGAGAACTCTCACATCGGCCATACGAGCCTCATCGAGAGGGGTTCGGTGATCAAAAACAGCATGATAATGAGCTTCGCCTCGATAAAGAGAGGATCGATGATGAACAGAACGATCGTGGGGAGGCACTCCACCATAGGGCCGAAATGCGTCCTCGACGCCGACCGGCCTTACAAAACCCCCGGCCGGATACCGGTGGTGGGAGAGAACGTCATCCTCCCTCAGGAGTCTGAGGTGGGGCCGGGGACGAGAGTAGCCCCCCTCAAGTACAGCTACAAGATCCTGGCCACCGGGAAGTTCTCGCAGCTGGGAACCGACAACGGGAATATTTACTTCTGCGAGAAGTGAAATTACCAGTAACGTTCCCAGCCACCGGTATCCAGAGGCCTGACCCTGTATTTTTTGTCGTTCTCGATCAGGAACTTGTGGAGATCTCCGGGGCTTTTGAAGAAGGCCTTATCCCGCAGGTTGTTGTATATCTCTTCTGTGGTGAACCCGCTGAGCTGGCCCTTCCCGTAGACGATCCTCTCGATGGTGTACCATAAGTCGTCGAACTTTCTGAGGCTTCCCGTCCATTCTACCATTCGTACCACCTTTCAGGGGCGTTTCTGGCTTAAATGAATAAGAACGTTTCGTTCCGGAAGGTGCGCGAGATGAAGCAAGACCAGAGTGAAGGGGAAGAGCGATCCTCGAAGATTGATGATCAGCTCAAGTCACTGAATGAAGAGATGCGATCCTGCACCCGCTGTCCGCTATCCCAGGGAAGGACCAAAACCGTCCCCGGCGAGGGACCGACGGGGGCACGAATCCTCCTCGTCGGCGAGGCGCCGGGTAGAGACGAGGATCGGGAAGGAAAGCCCTTCGTCGGAAGGGCGGGATCGGTCCTCGACCGCTGCCTCAGCGAAGCGGGGATCGAGAGGTCCCGGGTCTTCATAACAAACGTCGTCAAATGCCGCCCGCCGGGGAACAGGCGGCCGAAGAGGGAGGAGGTTGAAGCGTGTCGTCCCTACATCGAAGCTCAGATCGAAACGATCCAGCCGAAGGTCATAGTCCTGATGGGCAACGCAGCGGCCCGAGCCGTCCTGGACGAAGAGGGGGTGACGTCCCTCCGGGGCCAGGTCTTCAGGGAGGTCTTCCTCGTCACCTTCCATCCGGCGGCCGTCCTAAGAAACAAAAACCTGAAGGAAGCCCTGGTCTCAGACCTTTCGGCCGCAAAAGTGAAGGCGGAAGGAAAAACGGAAGGAAAGGCGGACGGAAAGGAAGCTGAAGCGAAAGCTGAAGGGAAGGATGAAGGAAAGGAAGCTGAAGGGTCGAGGCGGTGATGAGCCTCGTTTCGCCCGATCTTGCTCCCTCTTTCGCGAAGGCGGATCAGCCGCTCCGTTCAGCGGCGAAGAGGGCCTTCACTTTGGGCCCGACCTTGGGGAGGGCCAGGATGAAGATCCTGTCCCCGTCCTTCACCTCCGTATCGGCGGTGGGGATGATCGGCTGGTTGCCCCGCATGATCATGCCGATGATCGCTCCCTTCGGCATCTTCTCGCCGGCGTTCTTCCCCAGGATCTTCGCCTCCTTCTCCGCCCGGAACTCCAGCACCTCAGCCTCGTCTTTGCCAGCGGCTATGATATCTTCTCCGCCGCGCACCAGCCGGAGGACTGCATCTACGGTCACCCTGCCGGGGCTGATGGCGTGGTCGACCCCCACCATCTCGAAGAGGTCGATGTAATCGCTTCTATCGACTCGAGCGACGATCTTATCGGCACCCAGCTGTTTTGCAAGGAGGCTGCAGAGTAGGTTCTTCTCGTCGAAGCCGGTGACGGAGAAGACGACGTCCATGGACCCCACGTTCTCCGCCTTGATCAGGGATATGTCGGTCCCATCGCCGTTTAGTATCAGGGTTTCGGGGAGCTCCTCCGCCAGCTCCTGACATCGTACGTTGTCGATCTCCACCAGCTTCAGATCGAAGTCCATCTTCTCCAGCCATTTTGCCAGGTAAAATCCGACGACTCCACCTCCGACGATCATGACTTTGTGGGAGGCGGTATCCTCGTGGACCATCTTCCGGAGCTTCGGCACCGACTTGGCGTCACAGGTGAGGATGAGCCGGTCTCCGGCCTTTATGGAGTCCTCCTTCTTGGGGATCAGGATCTCTTCGCCCCGCTTGATCGCCGCAAGCTTGCAGTTCTCGGGAATATTGACGTTGGCGATCGGTCCGGCAAAAGTCATATCCTCGCCGACGGCAAGCTCGATCAGCTCGCCCCTGCCTCCCGCCAGCCTCCGCCGTTCTATCATCGAGGGGAAGTAGAGGTCGGTTACTATCTTCTCCGCCATCACCAGCTCCGGGCAGATCATGAGGCCGATGCCGATCTGCTTTCGGTCTTTCATCGGCTGGTCGATGTAGTCGGAGTTGCTGACCCTGGCTATCGTCCTGTCGACTCCGAGATGGCTTGCCGTGATGCATGTGATGATGTTGACCTCGTCGTTTCCGGTGACGGCGACCACTATGTCCGCATCCTGAATCCCCGCCTCGATCAGGAGCTTGGCGTTGGCGGCGTTCCCCTGGAGGACTCTCGCGTCTATCTCTTCGAGCCGCTCGCAGGCTCTGCTGCTCTGGTCGATTACGGTGACGTCATACTCGCCGGAGAGGGCGCTCGCCAGGTGAAACCCGACATCTCCAGCACCAGTGATCAAAATTTGCATGGAATCCCTCAGGTCCCGAGCCTCGCGCCGGGAGTGAATATAAACAAAGGTTAGATCGTCCCGACGGGAAAAGGCTTTCGAGTGGTCTGTGATATATTGAGGCTCCGCCAGGCTGAAATGCTGAAGGCTCGATGGTCGTTGGATGACATCGTTTGAAGAGCTGTGCCGCTGGTTTTGTGGGCTGGATGGGGTGGTCGTCGCCTTCTCGGGCGGGGTGGACAGCTCGGTTCTGGCGGCGGCGGCCCGTTCTGCCCTGGGCGATGGTGCCCTCGCCGCCACGGTGAAGTCGGAGCTGGAATCCGGCCGAGACTTATCGAACGCCAGAAAGGTTGCCGCCGAGATCGGAATCGAGCACGCGATTCTCGAGGTCGGTGTTTTGGGTCTGGACGGGGTCCGGATGAACCTGCAGTCTCGATGTCGCCTCTGCAAGCGGGCGATGGCAGAACAGCTCCTATCTTTTGCGAGGTCGAGGGGGATAGAGGTCGTGGTGGACGGGACGAACGCCTCGGACCGAGAGGAGGATCGGCCCGGGATTATGTCCCTTCTGGAGGCAGGGGTAAGGATGCCCCTCCGGGATCTGGGGGTCACAAAGGATGCGGCGAGAGAGATGGCAAGAGGGCTCGGGCTATCCAGCGCCGATCGCCCCTCTCGGTCGTGCCTTGCTCCGAGGATCGAGGGGCCCATCAGCCCCGAGAGGCTCAGGAAGGTCGAGGCGGCCGAGGAGCTTCTGCCCTTGGGCTGGAAGGTCTCGGATCGGGGAGATACGATCGGGGTATTGGTCCCCGAGGGGGAGAGGCTCTCAAACGATGCGATCGCTGGGCTGAAGAGGCTCGGATATCGGGATGTAGTTATCGAAGGTGGATTGACGAAGTAGACGTGGTGGTCGCCGAAAATGAAAGTCGCCGAAAATGGTGATCGCAAAAAATATGGTCGAGAAAATACAGTCGCGATGAATGTTGGTCCCGCAAATTGTGGTCGCCGCGAATTGGCGAGACGACTGCCAAGTTCAAACCGGGATTGACCGGCCGGAGCCTCTCGATAGTTCAAATCGAAGTTGACCTGCCCGGAGTTGATCGATATGCCAGAAACAACTTTTTTCTATCATCAGGGGGATGAGGCTGCCGATGGAGATTAGCGAGGGTGAGTTCAAGAAGCTGATAGGAGGATACCGAAACGTCCTCTACCTCTGCCACAGGAACGCCGATCCCGACGCCGTAGGTAGCGCGTTCGCCCTTCGAGAGGCCTTCGGTGGGGAGATGGCGGCGGTTGAGGGGGTGAGCAGGACTGCAGCGGCTCTTCTCCGAACCCTCGGATCTGAGATTCTGATCGATCCTTCCGTTCAGGACCGCGACCTGGTGGTGGTGGTGGACACGGCCGTCGGGCAGCAGATCGGAAACGTCGAGCTGAAGGATTATGCAGTCATCGATCATCACCAGGACAGGGATCTGGTGGAGGGCGCTCTATTCAGCATTCAGCAGCCTGCCGACTCCACCGCCGAGATCGTCTGGAAGATCCTGGTCGAGAGCGGCGTCATCCCGAGCCGGAAAGCCGCCGTCGCCCTGGTGGTGGGGATCATCACCGATACCGGGCGGTTCAAGCACGCTCATGCAACCTCGTTTCAGACTGTGGCCGAGATCCTGGAGAGGTCCGGGATCGAGTACAATGATGCTCTGGAGGTCCTATCCCGGATACCGACGGAGACCTCCAGGAGGATCGCCGCCTTACGGGCCGCCTCTCGGGCCGAGATCGAGTGGACCGGGGACTGGGTGGTCGTCTCTTCGGAGGTCAGCGCCTTCGAGGGGTCCAGCGCCATGACCCTCGTCGATATAGGGGCCGACGTCGCCCTCGTCGCCGGGGTCCACGGCGACCTCTGCAGGATCAGCGGTCGCGCTCGAAGGGATGCAGTCCTCGCGGGCCTCGACCTGGCCGCGATCTTCGGTGAGGTGGGGAGGGGCCACCGGGGGGACGGGGGAGGCCATCGGGGCGCCGCCGCCCTGGAGGCCACCGGGGCGCCGAAGGAGCTTCTCGCCGAGTGCAGGAAAAAAGTGATGGAGGCCCTGGAGGGGCGGCGGCCCGTTCCAGGACTTTGAGCCTTCTTATTGAGGCCTCTATCTCTATCTTCGGCTCGCTTTCGATCCCCTTCGCTCGCTCTTTATACCTTTATTCTTTTATCCTCGATCTTCAGCTACGTTCTCTGCCTCTGGGCGGCCTTCTTCAGAGCCTCGATCCCTGGCAGGAGGTCTCCGGAGAGGTAGCTTATGGAGGCTCCGCCGCCGGTGCTGACGTGGGAGAACTTCGACTCAAGCCCCAGCTCTTCGATGGCGGCGCTGGTGTGGCCGCCGCCGGCTATTGAGAAGCCGGACTCGGTGGCGGCCTTCAGGATCTCGGTGGTTCCCAGGGCGAACTTGTCATTCTCGAAGATCCCGGCGGTCCCGTTGAGGACGACGATCTTGGCCTCTCTGATCCTCTTTGAGAAGTCGACGATCGTCTCAAGGCCGATGTCGGCGATCAGAAGGTCCTGAGGAACCTTCTCCATGGCGACGTCCAGCCTCTCGCCGTCCTTGTCCAGGGCGACGTCCTGGGGGACGACGATCTTCCCGGGATTTTTGGCCAGGAGATCTTTTGCGATTGCCACCTGGTTGGAGTACTCAAGCCCCTCCACAAACTCCTCGTTTTTATCGCCGACGTTTATCCCCGCAGCCATCTGGAAGACGGTGGCGACGACCCCGGTGACCAGGACCTGGTCGACGCCGCCCCGGTTGAAGACGTTCTGGATCACCTTGATGGAGTCGTCGGCCTTCGTCCCGCCGAGGACGAAGATCGAGGGGTGCTCGTTACCGCGGACGCCCATGTCCAGGGAGTCGATCTCCTTCTCCATCAGCCGGCCGGCGGCGCTGGGGAGGACCTCGGTGAACCCGACGACGGATAGATGCGACCGGTGGGAGACGGCGAAGGCGTCGTTGACGAAGAGGTCGAAGAGGGGGTACAGCTGTTTTACCATGTGGCTTTTGGCGTGATCCTCGGGAGGGCGGCTGATGTTCTCCTCGGAGTAGAAGCGGGTGTTCTCAAGGAGGATGACGTCGCCGGGCCTCATCGCCTTGATCGCCTCTCTGGCGTGGGAGCCGAATATGTCGTCGACGTAGGTGACCTCGCGGCGGAGGAGCTGGGTGAACCTCCGGGCGTGGGCCTCCATGGTGGTGAAGTCCTTCTTTCCTGCGCGGCTCTGGTGGGCCATCAGGACGACCCGAGCCTCCTCCAGGTCGCGTAAGGTAGGCAAATGGCCGCGGAACCTCTTGTCGTCGAGGATCTTGCCGTCCGGGTCCATGGGGGAGTTTACGTCGACCCGCACCAGGATCCGCTGGTTTTTGATGGGGAAATCGTCTAGCGTGAGATAATCCTTCAACTGACACCCTCCTTCAGGGGGATTTTTTCTATGACAGGGGTTGACTCAGGGTATATATCACCTTTAGCCCCACCGAGCGGCGCGGGGCGGGGAGGGGCCGGAGTTTGAGGGGCGGCGAGCGCGGAAATGATGATATAACTTGCGCGCGAATTTTGGCAGGGTCGAGATGACAGGCGAAGAAGAGGGGCGGAAGGTCGTAAGGGCTGAGGAGATCATGGACAAGGGTCTGATGCTTCTGGAAATACCGTGAACGAAAATCAAGTTGCGTCAGCGCACCCCGCAGCAGAGCTGCGGGGTACTCGATAAAAATCACCGTTCCTTCTCGATCGACTTTACCAGCGAATACAGCATCTCGTTTGCAGGAGCCTCAAGGGCGTGCTTCGCCGCTCGGCCAAGAACGTATCCGTTTATCGAATCGATCTCCGTACTCCTCCCCCGGAGGACGTCCTGGAGCATGCTGGAGGAGTTGGTGGCGGTCATTTCTGCAACGGAGCGGACGAACTCCAGGATCTCACCCTCATTGAACCGATGCCCCTCCTCCCCGGCGACGGCGACGCACTCGCCGACGATCCGACTGACGACGCCCTCCAGATGCGGCGAGAGGACAATCCCGTTCTTCTCCCGGGTCAGGGCGGTGATCGGGTTTATGACGGCGTTGGCGAAGAGCTTCATCCACTGCTGGCGTTTGAAGTCCTCTGCGAACTCGGCCAAAAAGCCCTTCTCTTCCAATCGGGCTTTGATGAGCCTTTTTGCATCTTCGCTGATGGCGGCTTCAAAGACGGCTCTTCCCCTCCCCTTCAGCTCGATCTTTCCGTCCTCAGAGAGGACGACGCCGACGGAGATTATGCCCTCGAAGACCCGGTTTGAGGAGAGAGCAAACTTCTCCCGGTTGCCCATGCCGTTCATAAAAAGGACGAACTCGGCATCTTTCAGCTTTCCGTCCAGAAGGCCGGACCGCCTTATCTCTCCCAAAACTTCAGGCAGGGAGTGGGTCTTGACGCAAACCATCACCAGATCAGGGGCGAACTCCGACTCTGCGAGCTCATCGAGGTCGAGAAAGCAGTGCCGGAACCGGATCGACAGAGGGCTCTCGCCTTCGGCCAGGGAGACCTCAAGCCCCCTCTCTCTTATTCTCTGGATGTGGCCGGGCCTTCCCAGCAGGGCCACGTTCTCGATGACCGGGGCTTTTCTCTCCTTCTCGTTCTTCTTCTTCTTCTTCTCCTCCTTCCCCGTCACCTTCTCTTCTTCTCTCCTCTCACCATCCTCAAGTTCGGAGAGGAGGTAGCCGAGGAATGAGCCTATCGCCCCCGCCCCGTAGATCAAGACCTTTGTCATGAGATCGCCCTCTGCTCTCTTCTGGACCAGCTATATGGTTGCAGAAATCAATTTTAACGCGCACGTTTTATTTATGTATCTTCCTTCGTCCCCATTCGATTCGTTGTCCAACTCGATTCGCCGACGAACCAAAACTCAGATAAGAATCGGAAAAGATAACTCGCCAGAGTAACTTACCAGTGCGAGGTTGAGATGAAGGTCGCGATAGCACAGCTAAATCCAGTGGTCGGAGACGTAGAGGGCAACCTTGAGAAGGCCACAAAGACCCTATCCCGATTCGAGGGCAAGGCCGACCTTCTGGTATTTCCGGAGCTATTTCTGGCGGGCTACCCCCCGAGGGACCTTCTCAAAAGGGCGAGCTTCATCCGAAAGGTCCAGGCCGCCCTCGACCAGCTCGTCGAGGTCTCGGGAGATCTACCAAGGACGGGCATCGTGATCGGCGCCCCCGTCTCCACCGGGAAGGATGAAGGAGCTGGGCTCTACAACTCCGCCTTTCTCATCTGCGGGGGCGAGGTCCTGGCCGTTCAGCACAAGTCCCTCCTTCCGACCTACGACGTCTTCGATGAGACGAGGTACTTCGACCCGGCCCCCGAGATCAACGTCGTGCCCTTCCGTGACGAGGTCCTGGGTATCTCGATCTGCGAAGACGCCTGGAACGACCCGGCCCTCTGGCCCACCAGGCTCTACTCCTTCGACCCCATCGAGGCGCTGGCGAAGATGAAAGCAACCCTCCTCATAAACATCTCCGCCTCGCCCTTCCACCTTGGAAAGGAGCGGGTTCGGTTCGGCCTCATTTCGAGGCACGCCAGAAAATACGGGATGCCCTTCGTCTATGCAAACCAGGTGGGGGGCAACGACGAGCTGATCTTCGACGGGAGCAGCCTCTGCATCGACGGCGAGGGGAACGCCGTCGAGATATTTCCGTCGTTCGAGGAGAAGGTGGGGATCGCAGACATTGCCGCCCGGGGCCGTCCCGATCTGCAGCCGGCCGACGACGAGATCGGGTCCCTCCGAAAAGGGCTGGTCCTGGGAGTCCGGGACTACGCGAGAAAGTGCGGTTTTTCGAAGGCCGTGGTCGGCCTCTCGGGCGGGATCGACTCCGCCGTCACCTGCGCTCTTGCCGCCGAGGCGCTGGGAAGCTCCAACGTCCTGGGGGTATCGATGCCATCGCCCTACACCTCAACGGAGAGCAGAGACCTCTCGATGAGGCTCGCCAAAAACCTCGGGATCGAGTTTGATGAGATCTTCATATCCGAGATCTACAGGTCCTACGTCGGGTCCCTGAAGGGCCACATCGGCCTTTCTGGAGACGAAGTGGACGTGGACGTCACCCTCGAGAATATCCAGGCGAGGATACGGGGAAACTTCCTCATGGCCATCTCCAATCGGTTCGGCCACCTCGTTCTGTCCACGGGGAACAAGAGCGAGATCGCGGTCGGCTACTGCACCCTATACGGCGACCTGAGCGGAGGGCTTGCCGCCATCTCCGACGTCCCAAAGACGATGGTCTACAAGCTCGCCGAACAGATCAACCGAAATGGCGAGATCATCCCCACCGAGATCATCAGACGTCCGCCCTCAGCGGAGCTGAAGCCCGACCAGAAAGACCAGGACACCCTCCCCCCTTACGACGTCCTGGACTCGATCCTCCACCACTACGTCGAGGATGGTCTCTCGGCGGTGGAGATCATCGATTTGGGCTTCAACGCCGATACCGTGAGCTGGGTGGCTAGGGCCGTGAAGAGGAACGAGTACAAGAGAAAGCAGGTTCCTCCCGGCCTCAAAGTGACCACCAAGGCCTTCGGCACGGGGAGGAGGATGCCCATCGCCGCTCGGTACGAGGACTGAAAGCGATCCTCAAAACTGGATGGAAACTTCAAGCCTTACGCTATCCCAAGCCCCCTGTGCCGTCTCAGTATCTCGTCGGCAAGCCTGTCGAGGGCCGCGTAATCCTCCTCGCCGGGAAGCCCTTTCGCCAGGACCGGCTCGATCATCTCGACCTTCAACAAGGGCATCATATCCTGGATCGCTTTCACCGTTTTGCCGCCCCAGCCGTAGGAGCCGATGATGGAGGCAAACCTCGTCTTCGGCCGCAGGGCGTTGGCGAGGAAGGCGACGTGCGCGGCGTTGGGGTGGGGCCCCGCGAGGACGGTGCAGGTCGCGAGGACGAGGGTCGCGGCGTCGACGAGGGCCTCCGCGATCTTCCCGACGTCCGATGAGGAGATCTCGAACCTCTTCACCCCGATCCCCCGGGCGATGAGTCTGTCGACGAGGTGGTCGACCATCAGCTTCGTGCTCCCGTGCATCGAGACGTAGGGGATCACCACCTCGTTTTTGACCTCCTCGCTAGCCCAGTCCCGGTACGCCTCGACGATGAAGGAGGGGTCGTCGTGAATGGGGCCATGGCTTGGGGCGATCACCGCAATGTCCAGGGAATCGACGATCTCCAGGTTCTTTCTTATGATCGCCCGGAAGGGCATCATGATCTCGGCGTAGTACCTCTTCGCCGGCTCATAGATGATCATCCGATCTGCGAAGAGGTCGCTGGTGGCTAAGTGGGACCCGAAGAAGTCGCAAGAGAAGAGGATCTTCTCCTCCCGAAGGTACGTGGACATAGTCTCCGGCCAGTGGACCCATGGGGTGTAGAAGAACTCCAGGGTCTTGCCGCCGAGGGCGAGAGCCGATCTGTCCTCGACGGTCAAAAACCTCTCGGCAGGGATTTTGAGGTGCTCTTCAAGAAGCTCTCGGCACCGGGGGGTGCAGACGACCTTTGCCTCCTGAAAACGCTCGATGACGGCGGGGATCGACCCCGAATGGTCCTGCTCGGCGTGGTTTGCAACCATGTAGTCGAGACGGTCGACGCCCAGGGCCTCCAGGTTATCCAGAAGCGCCTTTGCAAAGGGAGGGTCTGCGGCATCGATGAGGGCCGTCTTCTCGCTGCCTCGAATGAGGTAGGCGTTGTAGCTCGTCCCGTCGGGGAGGGGTATCAGCTCGTCGAAGAGCCTCCGGTCCCAGTCGATGACGCCGACGGAAAAGACATTCGGCCTGATCTCTCTAAATACTCCCATTCCCCTCCCCCCTCACCCGACCTTCGAGAAAGAGTCTTTTGGGGCGCCGCATTCCGGACAGGTCCAATCGTCGGGAAGGGCCTCAAACGCGGTCCCGGGAGCAACGCCGGAGTCCGGGTCTCCCTTCTCGGGGTCGTAGACGTACCCGCAGACGTCGCAGACGTATTTGTCCATCTGGCATCATCTCCTGATGATTATTTTGCATCTTTCATACTTAAATAGTTCGACAGCCGGAGATCGGCCCTTTGCCCCGATCTCCTGCGGTATCAGCGCATCAATCTTCCACAGACCAGTCTCCGGTATTCAGCACCCCCGCCTTCGGCGGCTCTATCCCCTCTGCTACGAAGGCCTCCCAGGCCCGGCCCGTTACGTCAGACTCGAACTGGAACTCATCCCTCAGGTCGTAGACGTAAGCCTTGGCCCTCACCCTCCGATAGAAGGGAAAGTCCTTGAGGAGGATGGTGACCGGTCTTCTCTCGGAGATGTAGACGTACCGAGATGTAACTGCAGACTCCCTCAGGATCTCCATCGCCCTGGATGCATCAGACCTGGAGTCGATGAAGAGGTCGATCACCACCATCATCTCCTGGCTCCCTGCGTTGGCGTTGGCGAGGATCTGGCTCAGAACCTTCTGGTTTGACACGGAGATCAGACTGTCGTCGGGAGATACGAGCCTCGTCGCCCGAAGGCCGATGTCTCGGACTTCGCCGTAATGGCCGTCGATCCTCACCTTGTCGCCCACCTGGTAGGGCTTGTCCAGGACGATTACGATCCCCCCCACCACCTCGGCCACCAGATCCTTCAAGCCGAAACCTATGGCCGCCCCTACCAGACCCGAGAAGGCGACCAGCTGGGTGGTGGATAGTTCGAGAACAGACCCCAGGATGTGGTAGACGGCAAATCCGTAGATGGCGAACTTCGCGAGAGGGATCGCCATCTTGACGGTAATCCTGTGCTCGTAGACCCGCTCCGAAGACCAGGTCAGCAGAAATACGACGATTCTTGTGGCGAGGTAAGCCAGGACCAGCACCATGATGGCGTTTATCAAGGCA
>Ga0116152_10003396_pt1 | contig 12785 bp, 9 predicted proteins | sample AD_UKC119_MetaG_FD_89894 | JGI IMG/M metagenome (GOLD analysis project Ga0116152, IMG submission 89894) | Active sludge microbial communities of municipal wastewater-treating anaerobic digesters from Hong Kong - AD_UKC119_MetaG | ecosystem: Engineered > Bioreactor > Anaerobic > Digestate...
CCAACGTCTGCTCCTACCACCTGCAGGAGGCCGGCGCGACGCCGGTGCAGGAGCTCGCCTTCGCGCTGGCCAACGCCATCAGCCTGCTCGACCTGCTCAAGGAGCGCGGGCACTTCGACGACGAGCAGTTCGAGCGCGCCGTGGGCCGCATCTCCTTCTTCGTCAACGCCGGCATCCGGTTCGTCGAGGAGATGTGCAAGATGCGCGCGTTCGGGGAGCTGTGGGACTCCTACACCGCCGACCGGTTCGGGGTGACCGAGGAGAAGTACCGCCGCTTCCGCTACGGCGTGCAGGTCAACTCTTTGGGGCTGACGGAAGCGCAGCCGGAGAACAACGCCTGGCGGATCATCCTCGAGTCGCTCGGTGTGACCCTGAGCCGCAACGCCCGCTGCCGCGCGCTACAACTGCCCGCGTGGAACGAGGCGATGTCGCTGCCGAGGCCGTGGGACCAGCAGTGGAGCCTGCGCCTGCAGCAGATCCTCGCCTACGAGACCGACCTGCTGGAGTACCCGGATCTGTTCGACGGCTCGCCGGTCGTGCAGGCGAAGGTGCAGGAACTGATGGACGAGGCGACCGCCGAGATCGAGACGATCCTCGGCATGGGCGGGGTCATTCCCGCCATCGAGAGCGGCTACATGAAGACCGCGCTGGTGCGGTCCATGTCCGAGCGGATGAGCGCGATCAACTCCGGCGACCAGATCGTCGTGGGCTTGAACAAGTGGACCGAGGGCCTGCCCTCGCCGCTGACCGCAGGTGACGACGGTGGGATCTTCAAGGTCGACGACAAGGCGGCTGAGGCGATCATCGCCGGGCTCGAGCACACGCGCGCCAGTCGCGACACCGCGCGCGCCGAGGCGGCGATCGAGGCGCTGAAGGCTGCGGCCCGCGACGGATCCAGCCTGATGGAGCCCAGCATCGAGTGCGCGCTGGCCCGCGTCACCACCGGCGAGTGGGCAGGCGCCCTGCGCGAGGTCTTCGGCGAGTACCGCCCGGCCACCGGCATCGAGGGCCAGCAACTTGGACTGACCGGCGACCGGGTCGAGGTGCTGCGTGAACGGATCAACACCCTCGCCGAGCAGATGGGGCACCGGCCGCGCATCGTCGTCGGCAAGCCGGGTCTGGACGGGCACTCCAACGGCGCCGAGGTGATCGCGGTGTCGGCCCGGCACGTGGGCTTCGACGTCATCTACTCCGGGATCCGGCTGTCGCCCGATGAGATCGTGCAGTCCGCGGTCGAGGAAGGCGCCGATGTGATCGGGGCCTCGGTGCTGTCGGGTTCGCATATCGACCTCGCCAAGCAGATCCTCGAGGGCCTGCGCGAGCAGGACGCCGACGAGGACATCGCGGTCGTGGTCGGTGGCATCATCCCGCCGGCCGACGCCACCGAACTCGAGGCGATGGGGATCAAACGCGTATTCACCCCTGCGGACTACGAACTGATGGACATCATGGAGTCGATCGTCGAGATCCTCGAAGCGCGATGACGCTGGATGCCGCGCGTGCGCTGAACAAGCACGCGGTGTCCAAGTTGGTCTCGGTGTTCGAGGACACCCGGCCGCAAGCGGCGGGGCAGCGCGCGGAGATCCTCGATGCCCTCGGCCCGGCGCGGTCTACGGTGATCGGCATCACCGGCACGCCGGGCGCGGGCAAGAGCAGCCTGGTCGCGCGACTGGTGCCGGCCATGCTCGCCGAGTCGGACCTGTCGGTGGCGGTGCTCGCCGTCGACCCCGCCAGCCACGTCTCCGGCGGGGCCCTGCTCGGCGACCGCACCCGCACCCGCTTCGCGACCGGCGAGAAGCGGGCGTTCTTCCGCAGCCAGTCCAACGCCGCCGAACTTGGTGGGCTGGCCCCCACGACGTTCCAGGTCACGCGACTGCTGAAGCGACTGTTCGACGTGGTGATCGTGGAGACGGTCGGGATCGGGCAGAGCGAGCTGGACATCCGCTACCTCGCCGACCACGTGTATCTGGTGCTGCAGCCGCTCGGCGGCGACGAGATCCAGTTCCTCAAGGCCGGGATCATCGAGATTCCCGACTCTTTCATCCTCAACAAGTGCGACGACCCGGCGGCCAACCAGTCCTACTACCAGTTGCGCTCGTCGCTGTCACTGGCTCGACCGTTCGACGAGGAGGTGCCTCCCATCTACCGCACGTCGGCGCGCACGGGGGAGGGCGTGGACGAAGTTGCGACGGCGATGCTGGCGGTGCAGCCCCGCCACAGCGACGCAGAGCGCGAGGAGTACTTCTTCGGCCGGTGGGTCGAGGACGAGTGGGGCGCGACGGGGCGGCGGTACATGGCCGGCCGGGAGCTCCTGGCGGGCGGTTTCGACGCCGCGCAGGCGCAGTTCGGGCCCGGGATCGTGGAGTGGCTCGGGAAGGTTGAATGAGAACGACAACTGAATGGTCGTTTTCATTCAACCTTCCCGACGATCTGTGCCAGCTGCGACATGAAGACCTCCGGTTCGTAACGCAGGACCCACGTGAAGACACGTAGGAAGATGCGGTCGCCTTGCAGAACGACGTCGTTCTGCCGCTCGTGGTCGTCCCGCATGACTTCGATGTCGGCATGACCTGCGCCGTCGATCTCGACGACCACCCGTTCCGCGTCCCAGTAGCAGTCCAGGAAGCGGGTGCCCTGGGCGCTCTTGCGCCGCACCTGCCGATCGGGCGGCCTGATGCCGTACTCGCGACACAACTTCGCGAAGTCCAGTTCTCCCATGCTCATGGCGCCGCCTGTGAACTCGTCGACCGTCTCGCTGACCAGGTGACGGCGTGGCATGGTGGGCCGGTTCTTGAGCTCCCTGAGTAGGTCCGGGGGTTCGACCACCTTCTCCTTCAGAGCGGTGATGAGGACGAAGACCGCCTCGCGATCCGTCCGGCACCAGACCACAGCATCGAGGCACGCCTGCGCGGGCGGCGTCCTCGGCATGCCTCCCTTTGGGGACGTCAGCACCCGGGTGGTCCGGTGCAGGGTGATCCACTCGGGGCAACCGGGGTTGAGTTCGGCGGGCACTACGACGTCGAAGGGACGCGCGACATCGTGCTCCCACCCGGATCCGAAAAGCGCGGCCTGCCCAGCGAGTCGTCCGAGCGGCCCGGCATGCAGCGCCGCCGCCCAAATCAACTGCTCCTCGGTCGGCTCGGATGGCGCGGCGGCGTACACCCTGGGTGTCAGTTCACGCCAGTGGCCGAGCGCATGGGCTCGGCGTGCGGCACGGCCGTCATCGAGTTGCCACACCGCGATGACGTTGGACTGGGCGGTGAGCAGTTCGATGACGTTCGTGGATAGTCTCGGCGGCACCTGCCTCATCGTGGCGTAGATCAGCCGAGCGTGAATTCGGCCTGTGGACAGCCGAAGGTTGAATGAGAACGACAACCCAGTGGTCGATTCCATTCAACCTTCGTGGCGGAGGTGTCGGGCATCGTCTTGTCGGCCCGGTTCGGTTCAGTAGCGCTTCTTCACGACGACCTTGCCGCCCTTGAGTTTGCACAGGCCCGCCTTCTTCACCACGACCTTGCGCTTCTTCACTTTGCAGACCTTGGGGGTGAGGCTCTTGACCTTCTTGTATTTGCGGAGCTTCTTGGGCAGCGGTTTGGTGACGGGCTTGGACGCCGGAGGCGGATTTGGGTTGGCAACAACGGTGACCGGGACCGAAGCCACGACGTTCGCGGTGCTCAGCCGGACCTGCGGCGCTGCCCACATCGCGGTCATGGCGGCGTTGCCGCTGGTGGCCGCGTCCGTGACGACGGGGATCAGGACGCTGAACCCGAAGCCAGGCGAGATCGGCTCGAGCTTCGAGACCAGGATCTGGCCGGACTCGACCACGACGCTGTCGCGGCAGGGGGTCTCCGAAACCCTCATGACCGTGTCGAATTGCGTGTAGTAGCACTTGATCGGCATGTCGGCGCTCGGTGCGTACCGCAGTGGAAGACCGCCGGCGTCCTCGTCGATGGTGACCATCAGGTCGCCGACGGCGTCCGGGGACACGATGGATGAGTTGGCGTGCAGGTAGAACGGGACGCCAGCCATCGCCGATCCCGGGTAGCCGATGTGCTGCATCGAGAAGGTCCAGGTCCACGGGAAGGTCCCGAGCCAGCCCGGGTAGGTGTTGCTGGCCTCCTCGCCGTAGGTGAACCTGGCGATCTTTCCATCCTCAGGATTGACCGGGCCGGGCACTGTGGCCGGCGCAAGCGCAAGCGCGGCGATCACGGCGAATTCGGTGTACATCGTCCCCACCTCCGAACGTGGCCGGCGGGGGCACGCGACGGGTGCTCCCGTCAGTTCGAGTCTACGCCCGACGCGGTCCGGACAGACGGGTATCGTCACCCGTTTGCGGCCACCTCCAGGGCCTGCAAAGCACGCTCTACGTCGGAGTCGGTGGTCGCGTGGTTGCTCACCGCGATCCGCAGCACTTTGCGGCCCCGCCAGGTCGACCCGGTCATCCAGGCCGTGCCGTCGGCAAGCAGTCGTCGCTCCACCTCGGCCGTCTTGGCGTCGTCACCCCAGGCGGTGCAGACCTGGGTGAAGACGACGTCGTTGAGGACCTCCCCGCCCATCGCCCGCACCCCATCGGCGAAGGTCCGCGCGTGATGCACCATCCGGTCGACGAGCTCGGCCACGCCGTCGCGGCCCAGGTACTGCAGCGCCGCCCACAGGGGGAAGGCGCGGCCACGCTGGGAGAACTCGGGCCCGAGTTCCATCGGATCCGGCGCCCCTTTGCTGTGGATCAGGTACGGCGCGTGGATCCCCAGTGCCGCCCTGTGCGCTGTGCTGTTGGCGACGAACGCAAGCCCCGAGTCGTAGGGGACGTTGAGGGTCTTGTGGGCGTCGGTGGCCCAGGAGTCGGCGGCCTCGAAACCTGCGACCAGGTGGCGGGTCCGCGGGGAGGCGGCTGCCCACAGGCCGAAGGCGCCGTCGATGTGGACCCAGGCGTCGTGCTCGTGGGCCAGCGGGATCGCGGCGGCGAAGTCGTCGAACGCACCCGAGTGCACATTGCCGGCCTGCAGCGCGAGGATCGTCGGCTCGTCGGTCAGCGCGTCGGCCAGAGCATCAACGCGGATCCGCCCTTGATCGTCGGCGGGCACCGCTTCGGGTTCGCCGAGACCGAGGTATCGCAGGGCAAGGTCGACGGTGTCGTGGCGTTCCTCGCCGACCAGCACACGGACCCGTGGCGCGCCCTGCAACCCGCTGGCCTCGACGTCCCACCCGGCACGGGCGAGGACGGCGTGGCGACCGGCCGCGAGACCGGTGAAGTTCGCCATGAGACCGCCGGTGACGGTGCCCATCGTGGTGCCCTCGGGCAGCCCGAGGAGTCCGGTCAACCAACCTTCGACCGCCTCGCGGGCGGCACTGTGCGCGGGGGTCACCTCGCGAAGTCCGACGTTCTGGTCCCAGGCGCCCGTGAGCCAGTCTGCGGCGAGAGCCACAGGGTACGTGCCGCCGATGACGAAGCCGAAGAAGCGGGGTGAGCTCATCGCGGTCAGGCCGGGCTCGGCGTTGGCCACGAGGTCCTCGATCACCTGACGCGGATCGCGGCCGGTTGTCCCCAGCGGTTGCGCGAACGCGGCCAGCAGGTCGTCGGTGCCGGAGGCCGGTGGCACCGGTCGGTCCCCCACGCCATCGAGATAGTCCTTGGCGTGCCTGGCTGCGAGATCGAGGAGTGCATCGCGGTCGTCTGGTTCGGTCACGTCCCCACTGTTACACCTGGGATCCATGGGGTCGACAGGCCAGGGGACGGGTTCCCATGTTCGTGGTGACCTCCCCTACTTCATCAACTCGCGATACTGCTTCCTCGCGTGCAAGGCGTTCTCCACCACGGTCTCGTACTCCAGGTCGGCATCGGTCAGATACTGACCGGCCAAGTCTGCCTGCGCTGTCTGGATCGCCCCGTTCGCCGCGAACAACTTCTCGTGCCCCTTGTAGATGTCTTTGAAGCCCGCGCGCAAGTAGCGCATAGCAGCCTTGAAGATGTTCTTGCTCTTCGCGCTGGTCAGGCAGTCGCTGCGCGTGAAACTGCGTTCGAACTGCTTGGTTTGCGTGTTGTACTCGTCGCGCTGCTTCGTAACGACGGGCTGGTAGTCGGCGCGGTCACGCGCAGCGGCGGCCTCAATTCCGGGGATGAGGTCCCATGCCTCCGGGTCAGCCAGCGCCCACCGCAACTGGTCGTACATGACCTGCTCGGCCTTGCGGCGGCCTTCGAAATAGGAGGCGGCGTGGTGAAGGTTGTCAAGCCACAACTTGTCGTGGAATCCCGCCCGAAACTGCTTCCTGCACTTCTTCGTCAGCAGAGGTTCGGATTTGGCGGCCACGGCCCCGGGCGGATCACCCTGCGCGGCGACGGGAGCGGCGGTGCCCCCGAGCAGTCCCAAGACGAGCGCGGCAGCGGCAACGGTTGGCGTGATACGCATGATCAACCACCCCTGATCCCAGAGTACGCCCGGTCACTTGAGCGTGTCGCAGCCATGCGGAAGTCTGCCGTCGTCGCCCCGCGGGCCCCGGGACTATCCTCGAAGGGTGACTGAGAACCTTGATTTGGCATCGGATTACAGTCCCACCCGCGAGCAGTGGCTGGCGGCCGTCGACAAGGTCCTCAAAGGCAAGGACTTCGACAAGACACTGGTCACCACCACCCTCGACGGCCTGCGCATCGAGCCGCTCTACGACAGTTACCCGACAGCGCACGACGAGTCCGGCTTCCCCGGTTTCGATCCCCTGATCCGAGGGGCCCAGGCGGCACCGCGGGAGAACGGCCAGTGGGACATCCGCACCCGTACCGTCCATCCCGACGCAGCCATCGCCAACGCCCAGATCCTCGACGACCTGGCCAACGGTGCGACCAGTGTCGAGCTGCTGCTGGACCTCGGGGGCGGGGAGGGCGTGAGTGTCCGCACCCCCGGGGATCTTGCGCGTGTGCTCGACGGTGTCGTGCTCGATGCGGCGCCGGTGAGTCTGCGGGCCGGTGCGCACGCGGCAGTGGTCGCCGGCTGGTACCGCGATCTGCTCGCCGCGAAGGGAGTGCACGGCGCAGAGCCCGCGGGCAGTCTCGGCATCGACCCGGTCGGCACGCTGGCGACCACCGGCGAGGTCGCGATGGACGCGCAGATGATGGCGGCGATGGACGTCTCCAACACCCCGCGGCTGCGCACTTTCCTGGCCTCCGGTTCCCCCGCCTCCGGTGCGGGCGCGAGTGAGGCGCAGGAGATCGGCTACGTCCTCTCGGTCGCTCTGCTGTACCTGCGGGCGCTCATCGATGACGGCGTGGACCACCCCGGATCACGGATCACCCTGGAGGTGACCGCCGATGTCGACGTGTTCGCGACCGTTGCGAAACTGCGCGCCCTGCGGCACTGCTTGGCGACCGTCCTGGAGAACATGGGCCAGCCGATCGACAGCGTGCAGATCGTGGCGGTCTCAGCAGACCGCTGGCTGACCACAGTCGACCCCTGGGTCAACATCCTGCGCGGGACAGCCGCCACGCTCGGCGCGGTGGTGGGCGGCGCCGATTCCGTGACGCTGGCGCCCTTCGATTCCGCGGGTGGAGTGCCGGGCGATCTCGGGCGACGGCTCGCCCGCAACACGCAACTGCTGCTCCAGGACGAGTCGGGCATCGGCCGGGTGCTCGATCCCGCGGGCGGCAGTTGGTACATCGAGTCGTTCACCGATGAGCTGGCGGCCGCGGGCTGGAAGTTCTTCCAGCGCATCGAAGCCGCCGGCGGCCCGATCGAGGCCATCGACGAGATCGGTGCGGACATCGCGGTGGTGGCCCAGCGCCGCGACCAGCAGATCTCCACGCGCAAATATCCGATCACCGGGGTCAGCGAGTTCCCACTGCTCGACGAGCAGCGTCCCGAGCCGGGTGCCGAGCCTGCGCCCGACACCAGGCCACCCGTGCCCCTGACCGGGCACCTCCACACGGAGACCCCGTGGCCGCAGGACCGTCTGACCGACCCCTACGAGGAACTGCGCGAGAACGCGGGGGACGCGACGGTATTCCTGGCCAACCTCGGCCCGATCGCGGCGCACACAGCCCGCGCCACGTTCGCCGCGAACCTGTTCGCCGCCGGTGGCGTCCGTGCGGTGTCCGACGAGGGGCACAGCGACGCCGACGCAGCAGCCGCCGCGTTCGCCGCATCCGGTGCCGACATCGCATGCATCTGCTCGTCCGACGATGTCTACGCCGACCTCGCCGCGGCCACCGCGGCGGCGCTGAAACAGGCCGGCGCGAAACGCGTGTACCTGGCAGGCAAGGGCGACTACGACGGGGTGGACGAGTACATCCATCTCGGCGTCGACGTCCTCGACGTTCTCACCCGGGCGGAGGCCACACGATGACCGACTTCACGCAGATCAACCTGCCGCCGCGCACGCCGCACCCCGACCGCGCAGCATGGGAGGAGGCCGTGGCGCAGGCGACCGGCTCGACACCCGACAAGCTGGCCTGGCAGACCCCCGAGGGCATCGATGTCGACCCGCTGTACAGCGCACAGGACATCGAGGGTCTCGACCACCTCGCGACGTATCCCGGCCTGCCGCCGTACCTGCGCGGGCCGTACCCCACGATGTACGTCAACCAGCCGTGGACCATCCGGCAGTACGCCGGTTTCTCCACCGCCGAGGACTCCAACGCCTTCTACCGCCGTAACCTCGCGCAAGGTCAGAAAGGTCTGAGCATCGCGTTCGACCTGGCCACCCACCGCGGCTACGACTCCGACCACCCGCGCGTGGTCGGCGACGTCGGCATGGCGGGCGTGGCGATCGATTCCATCCTGGACATGCGGGTGCTGTTCGACGGCATCCCGCTGGACAAGATGAGCGTGTCGATGACGATGAACGGCGCCGTGCTCCCGGTCATGGCCCTGTACATCGTGGCCGCCGAGGAACAGGGCGTACCGGCCGAGAAGCTCACGGGAACCATTCAGAACGACATCCTCAAGGAGTTCATGGTTCGCAACACCTACATCTATCCCCCCTCTCCCTCGATGCGGATCATCAGCGACATCTTCGGATACACCTCCGACAAGATGCCGAAGTTCAACTCCATCTCGATCTCCGGCTACCACATGCAGGAGGCCGGAGCGACCGCCGATCTGGAACTCGCGTACACGCTGGCCGACGGCGTCGAGTACATCCGCGCCGGCATCGAGGCCGGGCTCGATGTGGACAAGTTCGCGCCCCGCCTGTCGTTCTTCTGGGCCATCGGCATGAACTTCTACATGGAGATCGCGAAGTTGCGGGCGGCGCGGTTGCTGTGGAGCAAACTGGTCAAGACCTTCGACCCGCAGAACCCAAAGTCGCAGTCGCTGCGCACCCATTCGCAGACCTCCGGCTGGAGTCTCACGGCGCAGGACGTCTTCAACAACGTGGTGCGTACCTGCATCGAGGCGATGGCCGCGACGCAGGGCCACACGCAGAGCCTGCACACCAACGCCCTCGACGAGGCGCTGGCGCTGCCGACGGACTTCTCCGCGCGGATCGCGCGCAACACGCAGTTGTTCCTGCAGCAGGAGAGCGGCACGACCCGCGTCATCGACCCGTGGGGCGGGTCGTACTTCATCGAGCGGCTGACCCGGCAATTGGCCGAGCGGGCCTGGGAACACATCACCGAGGTCGAGGAACTCGGGGGCATGGCCAAGGCCATCGAGGCCGGGATCCCGAAGCTGCGCATCGAGGAGGCGGCGGCTCGCACCCAGGCGCGCATCGACTCCGGCCGGCAGGCCGTCATCGGCGTCAACAAGTTCCGCCCCGAAGCGCCTGAGGACATCGAGGTGCTCAAGGTCGACAACGCGGCCGTGCGCGAGGGTCAATTGGCGAAGTTGGCGAAGCTGAAGGCCGAGCGCGACCAGGGGGCGGTTGACCACGCGCTGGCCGAACTCGAGACCGCTGCGCGCGAGGGCACCGGCAACCTGCTGGATCTGTCGGTGAAGGCTGCGCGCGTGCACGCGACAGTGGGGGAGATCAGCCTGGCGCTGGAGAATGTGTACGGTCGGCACAAGGCCGATATCCGCTCGATCTCCGGGGTGTACCGACAGGAAATGGGTGACCACAACGCGCAGGTCGACACCGTCGCGCGCAGCATCGAGATCTTCGAGCAGCGCGAGGGCCGGCGCCCACGCATCCTGATCGCCAAGATGGGTCAGGACGGACACGACCGCGGTCAGAAAGTCATCGCCTCGTCGTTCGCCGATCTCGGTTTCGTCGTCGACATCGGACCGCTGTTCCAGACGCCCGAAGAAGTCGCGCGGCAGGCGGTGGAGAACGACGTCGACATCGTCGGCGCGTCGTCGTTGGCAGCCGGGCACCTCACGCTGGTCCCGCAGCTCAAGCAGGCGCTGGCCGACTTGGGGCGTCCCGACATCCTCGTCGTGGTCGGCGGGGTGATCCCGCCGGGAGACTTCAACGCACTGCGCGAGGCCGGGGCTGCGGCGATCTTCCCGCCCGGAACCGTGATCGCCGAAGCCGCCGAGGGGCTGCTGGAGCAGTTGAATCCATGAGGCAGCCGCTGCCGGAGACGGCTGAGCTTGCCGACCTGGTCCGCGGTGGCGACACGATGTGGCTGGCGCGCGCGATCACCCTCGTGGAGAGCCGGCGACCGGATCACCGGGCGGCGGCAGCCGACCTGCTGACCGCATTGATGCCGTTCACCGGCGGCTCCGACCGGATCGGACTGACCGGGGTGCCGGGCGTCGGGAAGTCGACCTTCATAGACCAGTTCGGCAGCAACCTCACAGCGGACGGGCACAAGGTCGCGGTGCTCGCCGTGGACCCGAGCAGTTCCCGCACCGGCGGGGCGATCCTCGGCGACAAGACCCGGATGGAGCGGTTGTCCTCGGATCCGCATACGTTCATCCGGCCATCTCCGGCCAGTGGGTCGTTGGGTGGGGTCGCCAGGGCGACGCGTGAGGCGATCCTGCTGTGCGAGGCGGCAGGTTTCGATGTGGTCCTCGTTGAGACCGTCGGCGTCGGGCAGAGCGAGACCACGGTGTCCGAGATGGTCGACATCTTCGTGGTGCTGATGCTGGCCGGCGCAGGTGACGAGTTGCAGGGGATCAAGCGCGGCGTGCTGGAACTCGCCGATCTGATCGCGGTGAACAAGGCCGACGGCGACAACGTGAAGCGGGCGCGGCTGGCGGCCCTGGACTACCGGCGGGCCATCCACCTGATGACGCCCGCCTCGCCGAACTGGACGCCGCCGGTGCTGACCTGCTCGGCGTTGACCAATGCGGGGCTGCCGGAGATCTGGGAGCAGATCGTCACCCACCGTGACCGGCTGGCCGCCAGTGGCGAGCGGCAGGAGCGGCGGCAGCGGCAGCAGATCGGGTGGATGTGGTCGCTGATCGGTGACCGGCTGCTCGATGAGTTCCGGGACTCCCCGAAGGTGCGGGCGCGGCTCGAGCAGGTGGAAGCCTCGGTGCTCGCAGGGGAGTTGCCGCCGGCGGTGGCCGCGGACCAACTGTTGGCGACGTTCCTGGGCTGATTGACTGTTGCGCGGTTACGGGTTTCGCACCCTCGATTCGGTAACGGTGCAGCACTCAACGAGCGCGGGCGACCGCCGCGCACCCCGACGTACCCTCGAGGCGTGCGAAGGCTGGTGTTCCTGGTCGTGCTGCTGGCGCTGGTCGGCGCCACACCCGCCCACGCCTACAACGCCCCCGGTCCGCGCTGGCCCGGTGACACGATCCGCTACGCCGACACCCTGCCCAAGAACTGGAACTGGAGCATCGAGGCCGCCGTGCGGACCTGGAACCGCAGTGGCGCCGACATCCGCTTCCGCAAGGTGCCGCGCAGTCGTGCGCAGGTCGTGATCGGCTACGGCAACCTCGGCAGTGCTGCCGGACTTGCCACGATCGGTCGCCATTCCGGGGCCTCCGTGCGCGTGAACTCGCTGCTCTACCGGCCGTTGCGGGAACGCGACCGGGTGTTCGCGGCACAGGTGTTGGCCCACGAACTCGGTCATGTGCTGGGTCTGCACCATGTGCGGTCGGACAACTGCCGGCTGATGTCCACGCCGCCTCTCACCTATTGCCCGAAACCTCCGGAGCCCTGGCTCTACGACTGCCAGTGGCTGTCCAAGGACGACATCCGTGGGGTGGTGCACCTGTACGGCCGCAAGGATCGCAAGCCCGTGCGCCAGTACTGCCTGCGAGAGCCCCGGCCACCCGCTCCGGAGGACGTGGTGTTCGGCAGCCGGATCACATGGCGGCCAGTGCCCGTCCTGTCCGGAACGCGGGTCGTGATCACCACCTACGACGCCGCCCGCTGTGCCGGTGGGACGTCACCGGCGCTGTCGACCGCCGAAGTCCGTATGCAGCGGGGCCGGTGGACTGATCCGTCCCCAGGTGCCCACTGCTACGAGGTCCGGTCGGTCAACCGCTACGGCATGCCCAGCGCGAGCACCTGGGGGGTGGCGACGCCTGGTCAATCCTGACCGGCGCACTCGCTAAGTTGTTCGCGTGACCGTCACCTCGCAGACGCCGAAGCGTAAGAAACCTCTGTGGCAACGGATCCTGTTCTGGTTGTTGCTGCTGGTGTTGATCCTCGTGATCGCGGCCACCGCGGTCGGGGTGTACCTGTGGACGAAGGTTCCGCAGGACAAACTCGACCCCATCACGCCCGGAGCTTTGTCCGTGACGACCGAGCCCACCGTCGTGGGCACCGGACCCTTCGAGGTGGAGGTCACCAACGACGCGGTGCGCATCAGCCAAGGCGGCAGGATCGCCTGGCAGACCCAGCCGGGCGTCGCCTTCGTGTCCGCGGGAACGGGCTCGGTGGACTTCACCGAACACCTC
>Ga0116152_10003397_pt1 | contig 12784 bp, 11 predicted proteins | sample AD_UKC119_MetaG_FD_89894 | JGI IMG/M metagenome (GOLD analysis project Ga0116152, IMG submission 89894) | Active sludge microbial communities of municipal wastewater-treating anaerobic digesters from Hong Kong - AD_UKC119_MetaG | ecosystem: Engineered > Bioreactor > Anaerobic > Digestate...
GTATCCAGTGGGCTGTTATCCATATTTGCCACGCCAACGGCACCCGCTGTCAAAGCAGATATCGCGATAAGCGTTGTCGCGTTCTTGGATACGAATTTGATGAAACCCTGCATCTTCATTTTCCTTACCTCCGAGTACTAACATCGTGGTGTTGTTTCCGGATGACGCATGTCACCTCTGTTTCTATGTTCAGTATACAGAGTCTTTATTGCCGCACGAAAAAGGAAAAATGTCTAAATTGTGAAGTGTCTGTTGCTAATTAAAAGTTTTCCACAGAAATCGTTTGATAACTTAAATATCAGGCTTTTTCGGCGTTACTTATTCGTTTGTCCAATGCCATCACAAGTGCTTTTATCTTATCAAATGTGAAAAATTGTGAATTTGTAGCAAATCGTTATCGTTCAACTTGCTCTTTCATTAACGAACCATAGACCGGCTTACTTCGGATACATTATTACTATTTAAACAGAACCTTTCCTTTTGCCCTTCAAGTCAAGATCAGATTACACTTCACCTTATTGAAAAAGCCCCTTGCCCGAGGCGTTCAGGCAAGAGGGCTGTATTAAAGGGAGAATATGCAATAACTATCGGAGCAATGCTCCATGAACGAGATGCTTTACACGTCGCAATTACAATGGATTCGTCGTGCTAATCGCTGTGACATAGGTCTCGTAACTTGAATCAAACGTATTCATTTCGCCGTTCAGAATATGTACTCCAAAACCATTCGACCATGCGCCAACGGATACAACAGCGGTTTGCGTCTCAGCGTCAAAAGCTACTACCGTACAACCATAGAATACGGTAACGTCATTTGCGAGATCACCAACATATAGCGTTATGTACCGCATCAAACTCGAACTCGGAATGGAATAAGCGATATGTGTGTTTCTTCCGTCCCAATCAAGATACGAAACGCTTGATGATGTTCCAGGAAGTTGTTCCGGTTTTGTCGAAGATGTCGTGTTTGACGGTGCCGGTGTCGGCGATGGAGTTGTCGGTTGTGTTGTTGGAGCCGCAGTCGTTGGTATCGTAGACGGAAGAGGTGCCATCGGCGGGTCTGTCTCGATGCTCGCTGGAGCTGTCGTAGCTTCCGTCGTCGGTGCCGCAGTTGCGTGCGAAGTCGGAGAAGCATATGTTGTCGTACCGGTATAGGCTTCTGTAGCGGCAGTCGTCAAATAATCGCGCACACCAGAGCCGGCCACTGAATATCTGTTATTCTGCGAGCTAACAACTTCGGAGGCGGAATTCGCGCGTTGTGTATATTGCGAGATTCCCACCGTGACCGCAGAGAGCAAGATTAACATAATTGCCATTGTGAGGACCATTTCTACTAATGTAAATCCGCGTTTTCCTTTCATACGATCACCCCTTCTTATTCATCCCTTGCAATATTCATTTGAATGATTGTGCTGCATAGGTGATTAATCATCTACAAGTACATTTTAACAGCCAATTATGAACGTTTTGCATACATATGCGCTCTCGCTTTCACATTTGCGCCACATTTTATACTTTTTGTGCCATTTTTCATGTTAATTGTCAAACGCTTTTTCGTTTTATTGTATAATCACGTTGGTTTTTCCGCGCATTTTTTGTTCATGTTGTCACCATTAATTGTGAAGTCGCTGACACATTTCGCAGTAATGCAAAAACAAAGACCCGGGCAACACATCCGGGTCTTTGTCTTTCCTTTCGGATTGAAGGTAGAAGGTAGAATAGAGGGGTAAGATGAGCTTGCATGTATATTGATTATCTTAATCGAATACTATGCCAACGGATTCGTATTCGAGCAATCTGCTACGTATGGATTAAATCTGCCATAATTTCCACCTGCTCCATCATCGACGTAGAGAGCAGCTGATGTATTCCAAGCGTTCATCTTCAGAACTACGTACCCTTCGCCATATCCTTCAATTGTTGCGCTTCCGTACCACATTGAGACGTTTTCAATTGTTGTCGGAAGAGCAATGGTCACGTAGTATGTTTTTGCCATATTGACATCGTCGAATAGTGACATCCATACAGAGAAGTCTAAAGCATAGTCATGACCGTTATGCCAACCTTTTACATTTGTAGTGTTCGTCGAAGAATAAGGGTAAGCTCTCGACGGAATGTTAATCGATGGTTCAGGAGCTGCCGTCGTCGGCGGAACTGTAGTCGTTGTTGTCGGCGGAACGGTAGTGGTCGGCGTTGTCGTCGGCGTTGTCGTCGGCGTTGTAGGACGAGGTCTACTCGTTGGATAAGTAGGATAACTCGGAATAGCGGCTTCTGTCTCTTCTGTCTCTTCTGCTGTTACATGAGTCTCAATCGTAGATGTCGTCGCTTGATGTGTAGCTGTATTGGCCATGTATTCTTTTACACCTTCGTTCGCATTCACATATTTATTGTTCTGTGCTGCGACGACCTCAGCCGCCTTCTCGGATTTTGTTATATAGCTACTTACTGCTGTGATACTTACTGATCCGATAATGAGAATAATCGCGACCGTAACCATTAATTCCATTAACGTGAAACCTTTATTATTCTTTGTCATCTTGATCACCCCTTCTTTTCAGAATCGTTTTCCGTGTGTTGCTTATTCGATTCCTTCTTTATGATTTCATTGTACGCTGGTCTTTGACTTATTTCTACTACTTTTTGTCACATTTCCGCCACATTTTGTGTCTTTTCTGTAACCAGGCCACCCAATTTATCATATGGATTTGTTCATTTGCACACTTTGGCGACATGTTTCGCGCATTTCGCGCTAGCTTTTGTCGACAACTTGTCAAGCAAATTATGAAGCCGGTTGTCACATTTTATTTGATGCTTGCTCATCACTTAATATGCTTCGTCCCATATCTACGACGGTTTTTGCAAGAAAAACAAGAAACGCGTCTTTGATTCAAAGACACGTGTTAATTCAAAGGTGTGTATGAGGATAACCGTTATGTTCTTCGGGTGTTCTCCCTAATGATATCCGTCGCTTTTGCGACTAATGCATCTTTTTCATTGGCAACTTCGTCATTTATGATCGCTTCTAACAGCATATTCTTGATTCGTCCGATTTCTGGCCCGGGCTTCATGCCAAGATCCATAAGATCATTGCCGCTTATAGCCAAAGAATTGACGTTGACGCAGTCGCCTGCTGCAATGATTGCATCGAGTTGCTTTTCAAAAGCCGCAATTTCGTCGAAACGATATGCGCTTTTTTCCGAATGCGCTGCCATATCGGCGCGTTTGACAGACAAAAGAAGCCGCAGGTATTCTTCGCCATATTGGCCGAGTCGCCGACGTGCCACATTTTTGGTTGGAATCAGTTCACAGTCATGATGCGCTATGAGGAAAAGTACCTTTTCCTTGGTGTCGCGATCGTATTTCAATCGCTCTACGACGCCCTTCGCCATATCGGCACTCTTCTTCTGATGACCTAAGAAATGACCCACGCCTTGCTCGTCCATACGGAAGCAATCCGGTTTCCCACAATCATGAAAAATCATGGTAATCTTCAATACCGCATTCGCAGGAACATGATCAACCGCAACCAATGTATGCTCCCATACGTCATAAATATGATGTGGATTATATTGCAGGAAGCCCTTCATTGCCCGAAGCTCCGGGAAAATCACCGTTATGACGTCATAATATTCATCTAATATTACATGCGCAAATTCACCACATAAGAGTTTATCCCACTCAGCACGAATCCGCTCTCCCTTCAGTGCGAGGAGTTTCTCTTTATGTGCGAAAATCGCTTTTCTTGTCTCTTCCTCGATTTCAAATCCCAGCTGTGATGCAAATCGCAAAGCACGAAGAATGCGAAGTGCATCTTCCGTAAATCGCCGACCCGCATCGCCAACAGCGCGGATGATATGATTTTCCAAATCCTTTTGCCCTTCGACAAAATCAATAATCCTACCATCCACACTCATGGCCAAAGCGTTCATAGTAAAATCACGGCGTTTCACATCTTCTTGAAGCGATTTCGTATATGATACTTCCGTCGGATGACGGCCGTCCATATAGAGCCCATCGACTCGGTACGTCGTAATTTCAAGTACGTGATGATCGACGACCAGTGTTACTGTCCCGTGTAGCATTCCCGTCTCAACACAATTTTCTTTTCCGAATACCCTCTCGACCTCTTCGGGTGTCGCGTTCGTTGTAACGTCATAATCAGAAGGCGTTTTTCCGAGAAGCAAATCACGCACAGCACCGCCAATCACATAGGCTTCATATCCGTTTTTCGCAAGAGAATCCAGCCCGTATCGCACATAAGACGGGAAGTCGGAAACATCTTTTACATCAGGCTGCTGTGATATCACACCTATCTCCTTATGAACCGGTACCACTGTATTTTGATGCACCGTACATCCATAAGCGATATGCACCAAAGAAGAGTGCAACCGAGATGACAGGTGTCAAAAACGTGAGAATATCAGCTTCTAATGGGCGAATCAGTAACAGACTCGGGTAGTATGCAATATAGGCGATTGGAATAATAAATGTAAAAATGATGCGGAAAACACCGCTGAAAATTGTAATCGGATACTTCGCATAATCCTTCATTGCAAACATATATACCATGAGATAACCAGAGTTCATAATCCAGAAGCAAGACGCCGACGCGGCCGTCATGATAGCAATCATGATTAACGATGCCGAAAAAATCGCACACAAGAAAATCACAATGGAGGCAAATGTGACTGGGATGCCAATCTCAATCCAGGACCATACCAGAAGAACAATACTGAATGCCAATTGCCCAATGCCCTTCGCATCAATCACTTCCGACATAAAATAGAAGAAGAGATTAATCGGACGGAAGCAATACTTAACAAAATCGCCGGAATATACGTATTGTCGCAACGACCAGTTATTGTCAAAGAAAATCTGCCCCGGCGTTAATGCCAATAGCGAGAATGCATATAGGAAAAGCATCTCGTAATATGTCCAGCCGTTAATCGTCTGGAAGCTCTGGAAAATCAACCAAAATCCGATAAAGCCTGAAACATTCGTCGCAATCATGCCGATGGTCGAAATCCAGAAATCCGATCGATAACTCATCTTGCTCTTTATATCTTGCGAGGCAATCATGAGGTAAATCTTCGGATAGAAAAGAAGACCACGCTTCGGACGTTCTTTTGTTTTCGTTACTATATCACTCATGACTTAACCTCCATTCACCGTGACCACACGAGAAGATCTACGGAAGAACAGCTTCGCCGCGATGACCAATACCACGACCCAAATCAGCTGTACACCAAACATGCGCAAATACGTCTCTGTTGGCATTGATTCGTTAATCAACATCGTAAGTGGCGTGTGGTAAATTGCCTGAAACGGCAAAAACATCATCGCGTCATGAAGCTTATCCGGGAAAAACGCAAGCGGAATAGTCGCGCCAGAAAGCAAGTGGACGACTACCTCCTTCATGATATTTATTCCCCAAATGGATTGTGTATAAAAGCAAATATTACCAACGATAAAATCAATGCAGAAGTTGATAATAATACCGAGAAACAGCGACAACATAAAGAATACTATGTTGAATCCAATCGGTATCGCCCACCCCGATATAAACTCGATCAGGAAGAAGATCGGGATGACATTCACAACAAAGGAAATAACGATGCTGGTGCAGCATGTAAACAAGTGCATCGTAAAGTAATCTGCAGGCCGCACAAACGCCAATGCAATATCTCCGGTTTGAATCGCTCTACCAATATCCCACACCAAAAACACATCAACAGATGCCGTAATCGTGCCCGCCAATGCTAAATATACCAGCGTGTCATTATAGGTCATGCCATTTACGACCTCAGCCCCTGCCGACTGAAAAATTGCTTTCCACAGATAGCAAATCACTATTGTATAAACAATCGATCCTACGATGCTAATCAAGAAACCCATACGAAAAGCAAGCGACTCTTGAAAAGATGCTTTCGAATAGGCGAAATATCGAGAAAAGCGAAATCTTCTCACATTACTCGTCATCGATTATGCCTCCGATTCATTCCCGTTTGTTGCAGCAGGAGTCGCAACAGTTTCATTTTTATCCTTCGCCTCACCTTCGTAAATCTTACGAATAATCGTCTCGGTCGAAATCTCTTTAATCTGGATATCCTTCAGCGGTCGAAATTCCTGTGCCACCTGCAATACCTCAACAAAGGATACTTCATCTTCCGGAACAAGAATGGCAAGTGAGTGTTCATCAACGGTGACATGAACATTCTTTGCTTCCGGAATGATATCTCGGATACCCGTCTGGCACTCCTTCGCCAATTCATCAGAGACGTCTTCCCCATCCGGAGTAATCATAATGGTACGATACGCGCCGAAAAAACTCTTCAGGTGATTAATGTCATCGTCATAAATCATTTTTCCGTGGTCGATAATGACGATACGTTTCGCCAAAGCCTCCACATCACCCATGTCATGCGTAGTAAGCACGATTGTCGTGCCTTTTTCCTTGTTTAATTCGGATACTAAATATCGAATCTTCGATTTCATGGATACGTCCAAGCCAATCGTGGGCTCATCCATGAAAACAACACTCGGGTCGTGTAAAAAAGCCGCCAAAATATCGCAAAGCGTTCTCTGCCCCAAAGACATCTGGCGAACCGTCTTGCTATAGAGGTCACCAACACCAACCAAGTCATTGAACATAGCCATGTTCTTCTTATATAGGTCATCCGGAACACAGTATATTTCCTTCAAAATATTAAAGGACTCAATCACTGGTAAGGCCCACCATAATTGTGTGCGTTGACCGAATACGACGCCGATATTCTGTGCATTTTTCGTACGATTCTTATAAGGGATGCGTCCATTGACTATAACCTTACCGCTCGTCGGTTCCAATATTCCGGTCATCATCTTAATGGTGGTCGATTTACCCGCGCCGTTCGGTCCTAAATAACCGACCATCTCACCCTGTTGTATGCTCATTGTGACATGATCCACGGCGCAAACTTCTTTATAATCACGGGAAAAAAGGTCCATTACAGCGCCCTTCATGCCCGTCTTTCGATTCAAAACCTTAAACGTCTTCGTAATGCCATCTAATTGAATCACAGGCTCCATATAATGTACCACCTTAACAAGTATACTAGAAGTATAAAACAAAAACCGCCTTCATACCATGTACGAAAGCGGTCTTAATGATAAATTTACCATTTGTTCGTTATTAGTATCCAGCCTCAAAATTCATCAAAATAACCTTGATTCTACCCTTTTGGTTGCTTCTCTTAATAATCGAATAATTATTGCAAATACGTTCTGTCGACTTGCAATCGTCGCAATAGCCGCTGATAGCGCAGGTGGTTTTCTTACCGACTCTCATGCAGTTTGCCGGGCCAGCGATTTGAGAAATACGAACAAAAGCATCGTCAAGGTTATTCACGATTTTATTTCGTCCGCAAAGGATAACAACGTTCTTCGGACCATACATCATTGCTGCCACACGGTTACCGACACCGTCCACGTTGACGAGCCATCCTTCGGATGTTAAAGCGTTGGTCGAAGCAAGATAGTAGTCTACAGAAAAAGAATGACGATAGATGTCATCGAGCGCCGCCTGCCCCATCATCTTGGCCTGCTGGCGATCAAAGAAAACGATATCCATTTCTTCGAGATAATCGATAACGCCAGTTTCCTTGAGAGTCATCGAACCACCGGTACTTACCGAGCTACCGGGAGCAATCATCGAATCCAAAATATCGGCTAAATCCGATCTCGTATTCGCAATATATGCCTCCATTTGGTTAAGTCTTAACTTCTCAGTGAGTTTGTCCAATCTGATTTTCCACATTGTCTCGGTAAACTGATCCATGATTATTCCTCCACTACGCTTTGATTGTATCTAATAAAACCTCTGCGGCTTTACTTGTCATTTTTTTGGAAACTCCAAAGCATTTTGCCTCAAGAAACGTTAACTCTATAATGCCATTATAATCTTCTCGCTTCAAGTCTTTAAATGAAGAAGATAGATTCATTTTCTTCGATAGTCTTCTCGTTCCTTCAATAAATGCGTCTGCCGCTTCCTCCGTGGAAGCACGCGGCGAACATAGATGCGCAATATTTGCAAGCTTCGCAAGCTTATCCCCGACGACATCTTTCTGGAAATTCAGTATCTCCGGAAAAAGCGCGGCGCAAACCTCTCCATAAGCTAAGCCATATTTGTCGGACAAAGCCATCGCAAATGCATGGGTGTATCCAAATCCAATACGGCGGTATGCCACACCCGCATAGTAGGGTGCCATCAACGGTTGCATATTCATTTCCGGCGTAATGCCTTTTTTGTATGCCGGTTCGAGATACGTTAACAGAAGCGGTACGGCGACCAGTGAATTGGAGGAGTCCGCCGGAAAGCTTGATGAAAAAGTACTGATATATGCCTCCACCGCGTGGGTAAGTGCTGTCATGCCAGCAACCGCCAGGACTTCATTGGGGAGACGAAGCGACAAATCGGGATCCAACACGACTGCAAATGGCAACAATTTGCCGCTGTTAAAGCAACGCGTGCGGTCGTTGTCTCGCAATATGGCGAAGCCTGAGCTTTCCGTGCCGCAGCCTGTTGTTGCGACAGCGATGATGGGCGGTGTATTGTTCTTGATATTACCGACCCCCGCCATTTGGTAAAATGACTGCTTTGGATTGGCGATTTTCGCACCGATAAGCTTAGCCGCATCTATAACAGAGCCGCCACCAAAGGCAATAATACAATCACAATTGAATTCATGATAGATTGCGACACTCTTTTCAATCATTTCCGTCGTCGGCATAGACGAAATACCAGCATGCACGAAGCAACGTGCGCCGGTTTCTCGGATGCTTTCCGCCAAATTGTCGTATAGATGAAGCTTCTGTGTCGTGCGACCCGAGAGCAAAAGGGCTCTTTTCAGCCCATTTTCTCGAAGCAAGTCGGGGATTTCCGCAATCGCGCCATAATCCGCCATAAGAATCTGGCGGTATTCTTCCATGTGTTGAGCATATCGAAGTGTGGAACGTTGCGCGTTATTCATGATATTGAGCAGCTCCCCCCGAGTTAAAACCATCATAGTTTCATGATTTTTAAAGTATAACACGTTTTTTTCTCTTTTATAACACAAATGAAAAGAACCTTTAGCACAAATGACGTTTTACACAAAATGTACATGGTTATAATGATAAGGACCGAAAAATAACGATTTTAGGTTACGAGGAGGGGCAAATGAAATTTACAAACGGATTATGGCTTTCAAACGAGGATTACAAGATTCAATGTCCAAAAGAGATTCAGGATATCCGCCATTCAGATGCGGGAATCACGTTGCTGGCACTTTACGAAGATGAAACCGAGGCCGGCAGAAAAATCGACGCAGGCGGGATTCTTTCCATCCGCATCAGTGCTTTGGCTGCCAATATGTTGACCGTTAAAATCACGAATCGACGCGGTATACGCGCAAAAAGAGCTTTTTTCGAGATTAATCGTGGCTCGGTAACACCTGTCAGCTCTGAAACTGAGACCGATTATGTATATGCCTCCGGAAGCTTGGAGGCTCATTTCAGTAAAACTGGCGAATGGGGCATCTCTTTTTGGTATGCAGGTCAATTTCTGACTTCCACCGGGGCTGACGGACTCGCGTATATCACCTCAAAAGACGGCCAGACCTATATCCGCGAGCGCTTGCATCTCGATGCAGGAGAATGTATATATGGATTCGGTGAGCGTTTCTCTCCCCTTATTCGAAACGGCCAGTCCTTTGATATATGGAACGAAAACGCCCAATACGAAGCCGAACAAGCCGGAAAAAACATCCCATTCTTTCTTTCTACGAAAAACTATGGTGTTCTCATCCACAGCGAAGAAAGAATCTCATGTGAAATCGGCAGTGAATCTGTAAACGCCTCCCAATTTTCCATCGAAGGGGAAACGCTTGAATACACTATCATTGGCGGCGATTCACTGAAACACATTCTCACACTCTACAGCGAAATCGTGGGTAAGCCTTCTCTTCCGCCGGCGTGGTCTTTGGGCCCGATTCTTGGCGGCGCAACGAGCGACGAAGAAACCGACGAATCCGTGCTGGATACTATTGACGGCATGATTGATCAAGGCATCCCCCTTTCTGTATTCCATTTCGATGCTTCTTGGATGAAAAATTACGAGTGGACGAGCTTCATGTGGGATAGAAATCGTTTTCCTGATCCGGCAGGTATGATGCGCAAAATTCATGAGCGCGGCGTACGCATTTGCGTCTACATTACTCCATTTATTTCACAGAAATCACCGCTTTTCCAAGAAGGCTTGGACGGAAACTATTTCGTTAATACCGGCGACGGGAACGTTTGGCAAACGGATCGTTACCAACCCGGCATGGCGCTCGTTGATTTTTCAAACCTTGTAGCGCGTGCTTGGTACCAGAAATATCTGGACGACCTAATCAAGCTCGGTGTAGATTCCTTTATGACAGACTTCGGAGATCTTGTACCGACCAAGGATGTTCGCTACGGTAACGCGGCCGCCTCCTATGGCATCACATTCAAAAACGAGCTGTCGGCCGAAAATATGCATAATTATTATTCCTACTTATATAATGACGCTGTTTTTGAAGTGCTCATTCGACGTTTTGGCATCAACAATGCGTGTCTTTTCTCAAAATCTGCGTCTATGGGCACACAGGCCTTCCCCGTTCACTGCGGCGCGCCTTCCATTCCCTCCTACTCATCTATGGCAGCCATTTTACGTGGCGGACTCTCCCTGTCCCTATCCGGCTTTGGATTCTGGAGTCAGGACATCGGCGGATACAAAGACGGTGCAACCGAAGATCTCTACAAGCGTTGGTTAGCCTTTGCAATGCTGTCATCACACAGCGCCTTCCGCGGCGAGCTCGGCTCGAAGGCACCATGGGCTTTTGGTGCGGAAGCCGTGGAAATCGCGAAAGCCTTTATCCACTTGCGTCTCGGTCTCATGCCTTATCTCTTCTCGGCCGCGGTCGAAGCTTCGACACTCGGACTTCCAATGACGCGTGCCATGGTTCTCGAATTCCCGAAGGACCCGGTTACGCCTTATCTCGACCGTCAATACATGCTCGGTTCGCAGCTTCTTGTCGCGCCGATTATGAATGAAAATGGTATCGTCCGCTACTATGTACCAAAAGGTGTATGGACGAACATTTTAACTCGCGAGCGCGTCGAGGGCCCAACTTGGAAAACCGAGCAACACGGGTACAAGACCATACCGGTTCTCGCAAAACCGAACACCTTGCTCGTCACAGGTAGTAACGAGGAGACCACCGATTATGATTATTTAAGCAACATCACCGTTACTGTGTTCGAGCTCTCCGAAAACAAAGAAGCATCGGCAGATGTATATTCTTCCGATGTTAAAAATGTAGGTTACGTTCGAGCCATTCGCAAGGAAAATAAAATCACCGTCGTCACTGACGGCATCTACGGGTCTACACGACTTCTGCTCGCCAATATTTTCCGCATAAAAGGCGCAAGTGTCGGTATTCCAGAGATTAACGAATGGGGTACGCTCATCGTCTTTGAAGGAAATCAGATCGACGTAGAGCTGCTGTGAGGATATCATTCGGGCAGAAAAAAACGTGTGATTTTGCAATTTGCTAAAAATACTTGTTTTTTTTGAGAATGCATGGTATTCTTACCAAAGGTCATGGAACGGTTTTATCGATGGCGGTTTTTGAATAGTACACTTCTTCTTTATGATTAGGTAGTTCTTTCAGAGTTCACTTAAATCCAACCCCGTCACCTACCTAATCTTTTCAAGAAGGAGGATTCATATCATGGCAGACAAGACATTGACATGTAAAGATTGCGGCGCAGAGTTCGTTTTCACAGAAGGTGAACAAGCTTTCTACGCTGAGAAGGGCTTCACAAATGAGCCTGTTCGTTGCCCAGATTGCCGTCGTGCAAGAAAGCAACAACGTAATTCTGATCGTGGATACAACAACAACCAATGGTAATCCACTGATTCGTTAATTGCGAATTCGAGCATCCTGAGAAATCAGGATGCTTTTTTTATCATTTCGATTTCCGTTTACGCACTACAAGGAAAACAATCGCACATAGGCTCACCGCAAAAAGTGTTACCGCCACAAAATATTGCCAAAATGGCTTCTCTTCTGTTTCATCTGTATCTGATGCGACTGAGGATTCTGTAAGCAAGGGTGCCGAGGTCGGTGTCGAAATAGGTGTAGGTGCTGTGCCACTGACAATGCTGATATCCGACGCGACGGAGGCATCATCGCCTGAGACCACCGTCATCAAATCGCCACGCATGGCTGTCACGGCATCTTCCGGCAACTGTAGATATGCATTATTCATCACGATATCCGTCGCACCCACGGCTGTCACGGCGCCGGAAGCTGTAACCATCGCGCTGTCTATCGACAAAGCGCCTCCCATGCACAATATCGCGGCATTCTCGCCACTCGTCGAAACAGAGAATGAAGCACTGTCACGGACAGTCACACCAGCGTGCGCTTTTACTCCCGCTACAGCGCCATTAGCCACCACGCTCGTTCCATCCCCGGCCAAATCGAGTGCGCCATTTTGCACATGAATCGCGTATCCATTCGTCATACAATTGATAATCGTTCCATCTTGAATCGAAATATCACCACTTCGCGTCCATATCGCGCCGCCGTGTTCTCCCGAAATATCTTCCAATGTCAGCTTCGCGTTCGAAAAAACTGCCGTACTCTCCACTTCGATCAGATATTCTTCCGAAATATCTGCATGTGTGTCGGAAATGACAATCGTCGCATCCGTCACAGAAAGCCCTCCGGAACAC
>Ga0116152_10003400_pt1 | contig 12777 bp, 21 predicted proteins | sample AD_UKC119_MetaG_FD_89894 | JGI IMG/M metagenome (GOLD analysis project Ga0116152, IMG submission 89894) | Active sludge microbial communities of municipal wastewater-treating anaerobic digesters from Hong Kong - AD_UKC119_MetaG | ecosystem: Engineered > Bioreactor > Anaerobic > Digestate...
GTATAGCGCTTTCCTCGGCTCATAATAGTCTCCTTTCTTCAAAGACAATAATAAACCAAATACTAACTTATAAAATGGACCGATTTTAGGGGGCTGGGTCAAACAATAAAGGGGCGAGTATTAATGAGTTCAAAAGAAAAGAAAAAAGAAGCAAGACGTCAGGCTCTTGATAGAAAAAGAGCGGCTAAACAAAGAGAGATGAAAACCCCAGGCGGTGGGGGCAAGTATGGCGCTAAAATTGAAGCGCGTCGGAAAGGTGAGCGTCCTGCCATAGCTGCTGGCGTAGAAGACTCTGTCATTAGAGCTGATAGAGATATTAGAGCTGATTGGGAGATTGCCAGAAGAGAAGAAACTGGTTTTAAAGCACCAAAACAGCTAGCTAAGCAAAAGATCGTTGAGGATAAAGTTTTACAGACCAATTATTATCGTGGTCCTGCGGGGTTTGATACAGAACTAGTCTTTGTGAACAATGAAAAATTAATTATTCTTGCAGTAAATGACACCAATCGGGGGCAATCTCCTACTTCGCTTCTAGCTGTTCAAGTAGGGGAAAAAGAGCAGGAGTGGTACTTTAATAAAACTATTAAGGTACCCGTATGGGAAGTTAAGAGGCTTACTGGCTTTAAGGCAGCTAATGATGGTTTGAAAAGCGCAGAATTATTGGGAAAGATAACAATGTCAGAAAATAGAATGAAGGTGGCGTTGGAGCGTTGGTCGTCACGATATGGTCTTACAGAAGTTGCCTCTAATATGGCGGCACCTATATCAGGTGCTTTGGTGGTGCATAAACCATTGCGTGGCAGTGGACGACATCATCGTATGTAATATAATTTCAAAAAAGGCTGAAAATCTAGGGTTTTCGGCCTTTTTTATGGTTTTGGCTCCAAATCTCAAAAATTTATTAAAAAATCCCTAAACTATGCTTGACTTACACCGTCTTTCCGCCATATAGTGCGGCGAAATTTAGGAATCGGATGGGTTGGCTGTAGCGTGAAACCCCTTGATTTTCAAGGATTTGCTAGACGCAGCTCGATATTCCTGAATAGGTAGAAATAGCCATTAAAATGGCGAATATTGGGAATTGAAGGACTTAAAGCGAAAGTCCTAATATTTTCCTTTTCTGCGTTTAACCATCCGAAACATTTAAAACGTTATGTGGGGTTGCCCCGTAACAAGAGAGAATTAAGGAGAGGCTTTAATGCCAACAATACAACAACTCGTTCGTAAGCCCCGTGAAATCGGTGGTAAAAAGGCCATGAAGGCAAAGAAAAACCGTGCGTTGAAAAACAACCCGCAGGTGCGTGGTGTTTGTACCCGTGTGTACACAACAACACCGAAGAAGCCAAACTCTGCGCTTCGTAAAGTTGCAAAGGTTCGTTTGACGACGGGGTTTGAGGTTATTTGTTATATCCCTGGGGAAGGTCACAACCTGCAAGAGCACTCTGTTGTGTTGGTGCGCGGCGGTCGTGTGAAAGACTTGCCTGGTGTTCGCTATACGGTTATCCGTGGTGCCTTGGATACGCAAGGGGTTAAAGATCGTAAACAATCACGTTCACGCTACGGCGCGAAACGTCCTAAATAATTTAAGGAATAAGATAAATGTCACGTCGTCACGCAGCAGAAAAAAGACAAATTCTCCCTGATCCTAAGTTCGGGGATGTTGTGCTTAACAAATTCATGAACAATCTTATGTTAGACGGTAAGAAATCTGTCGCTGAGAAAATTGTTTATGGTGCTCTTGAAATCATGGACAAAAAAGGTGCAGACATCGCAACCGATGATGAAACAGAAGGCGAAGCAAAAGGCTCAGTTGGTGGAGCATCTTCAAAAGGTCTTCGTGTATTTCACAAAGCATTGAAAAAAGTACGTCCACAAGTTGAGGTTCGTTCTCGCCGTGTTGGTGGTGCGACTTATCAGGTTCCTGTGGAGGTTCGTATTGAGCGCGGGACTGCGCTAGCAATGCGTTGGTTGATTGGTGCAGCGCGTAAGCGTTCCGAAAATACAATGATGGAGCGTTTAGCGGCCGAGCTTTTGGATGCTGCGAATGATCGTGGAACAGCGGTTAAAAAACGCGATGACACACATAAAATGGCAGAGGCGAATAAAGCGTTTGCTCACTATAGATGGTAATAGAATTTTAGAAGGTAATTGAGAGAAGAAAATGGCACGCGAACACGCAATTAATAACTACCGGAACTTTGGAATTATGGCGCACATTGATGCGGGTAAAACCACAACGACCGAACGCGTTCTTTACTATACAGGTAAGTCTCACAAAATTGGTGAGGTGCATGATGGCGCAGCGACCATGGACTGGATGGAGCAAGAGCAAGAGCGTGGTATTACCATTACCTCTGCGGCCACAACGACCTTCTGGGAAGGCGGTAAGGGCGGTAACTACGATGGTCAAAAATTCCGTCTGAATATTATTGATACCCCAGGACACGTTGACTTTACAATTGAAGTTGAGCGTTCTTTGCGCGTTCTTGACGGGGCAGTTTGTTTACTTGATGGAAACCAAGGGGTTGAACCACAAACTGAAACAGTTTGGCGTCAAGGCGACAAATATAAGGTGCCACGTATCATCTTCGCGAATAAGATGGATAAAATTGGCGCAAATTTCTATGACTGTGTTGACTCTGTCAAAAAACGTTTGGGGATTGACCCTCTTGTTCTGACATTGCCTATCGGTATTGAGAGTGATTTTGCAGGTATTGTTGATCTGTTGAAAATGAAAGCTATTGTTTGGGACGGCGAGGCTTTAGGTGCAACATACCGCGAAGAAGAAATTCCTGCGGACTTGGTTGAAAAGGCCAAAGAATATCGTGAGAAGCTTATCGAAAAAGCGGTTGAAATGGATGATGATGCCATGGAAGCCTATCTTGAAGGAAAAGAGCTTGATGTAAAAACCATTAAGTCCTGTATCCGTAAAGGAACAATTGCTTTCAAATTGATCCCGATGATGTGCGGTAGTGCCTTCAAAAACAAAGGTGTTCAGCCATTGCTTGATGCTGTTGTTGAATACTTGCCAAGTCCAGAAGATGTGGGCGCTGTTAAAGGTGTGAGTTATGCGGATCCAGAAAAAGCAGATAAGCGTATGCCTTTGGATGAAGAGCCTTTCTCTGCTCTAGCTTTCAAAATTATGAACGATCCTTTTGTGGGTTCTTTAACATTTGCCCGTATTTACTCAGGTAAATTAGAATCAGGATCTTATGTTCTGAACTCTGTAAAGGACAAAAAAGAACGTATTGGTCGTATGCTGCTTATGCATTCAAACAACCGCGAAGAGATCAAAGAAGCCTATGCTGGTGATATTGTTGCGCTTGTGGGTATGAAAGAAACCACAACGGGCGATACGCTTTGTGATACAGCAAAACCAATTATTCTTGACCGTATGGATTTCCCGAAACCTGTGATCGAGATTGCGGTTGAGCCAAAATCAAAAGCTGACCAAGAGAAAATGTCTATCGCATTGCAACGTTTGGCAGCGGAAGATCCTTCATTCGGTGTCTCAGTAGATCATGAATCTGGTCAAACTATCATTAAAGGTCAGGGTGAACTTCACCTGGATATTATTGTTGACCGTATGAAACGCGAATTCAAAGTGGAGGCGAATATTGGTGCGCCGCAGGTGGCTTACCGTGAAACAATTACACGTGAAGCAGAAGTTGATTATACCCACAAAAAACAATCTGGTGGTTCTGGTCAGTTTGCGCGCGCTGTATTCAAAATGCGTCCTGCTGTTGAAGATGCTACGGGTGTTAAGAAAGATTATAACTTCATTAACAGTATCGTCGGCGGTTCTATTCCTAAGGAATACATCCCTGGTTTTGAAAAGGGAATTGTGGCTGCGAAAGATACGGGCGTGATGGCAGGTTTCCCAGTTATCAATATTGAAATTGATCTCTTCGATGGTGCTTATCACGATGTTGACTCTTCTGCTTTGGCATTTGAGATTGCGGGTCGCGCCGCATTTAAGGAAGCGATGCAAAAAGCAGGCCCTCAACTTCTTGAGCCGATGATGAAGGTTGAAGTTGTAACGCCTGAAGAATATATGGGTGACATTATCGGTGATTTGAACTCCCGTCGTGGTCAAGTGGCCTCTATGGAAGATCGCGGTAATGCAAAAGTTGTAACTGCTATGGTGCCGTTGGCTAACATGTTTGGTTACATCAATACACTACGTTCTATGTCACAGGGGCGTGCTCAATACACGATGTTGTTTGATCATTACGAGCCTGTTCCACAAAACGTAGCGGATGAAGTGAAACAGAAATTAGCAGGCTAAGATATTTTAAGAGGTAAATGAATATGGATGCACAAGTAATTAGAATTCGCTTAAAGGCTTTTGATCATCGTATCTTGGATACGTCGACAAGCGAGATCGTTGGCACAGCAAAGCGTACAGGCGCAGGTGTTCGTGGGCCGATGCCTCTGCCGACACGTAAAGAGCGTTTTACGGTTTTGAGATCACCTCACGTGAATAAAAATTCTATGGAGCATTTTGAAATGCGTACCCATAAGCGTTTGATTGATATCGTTGACCCAACACCACAAACTGTGGATGCATTGATGAAATTGGATCTAGCGGCAGGTGTTGATGTTGAAATTAAAATTGCACAGGTTGCAGCATAAGTAAGGATTAACAAATATCTTCTGCATGGGGCGGAAGAACTACGGTGGTCTTAAAAAATCACCCTCTGGAAGGAAAAAAGAAAAATGAGAACTGGAGTAATTGCACGTAAGGAAGGGATGACACGGATCTTCGCTGAAGATGGCCGTCAGATTCCTGTCACTGTGCTTAAAATTGATAATTGTCAGGTTGTTGGTTTACGCACCGAAGAAAAGAATGGCTACACAGCTCTTCAATTAGGTGCGGGAGCTGCAAAAGTGAAGCGCACATCTAAAGCGATGCGTGGTGTTTTTGCACAGGCAAAAGTTGAGCCAAAGAAAAAGGTTGCTGAGTTTCGTATTGATGCTGATCAAGTAGCGGAAATTGGAACAGAAGTTGGTGCCAATCATTTTGTAGCAGGTCAAAAAGTTGATGTTTGTGCAACATCCAAAGGTAAGGGCTTTGCGGGAGCGATGAAGCGTCACAATTTTGGTGGTATGCGGGCTTCTCACGGTGTGTCTGTTTCTCACCGTGCGCACGGTTCAACAGGTCAATGTCAAGATCCTGGTAAAGTTTTCAAAGGTAAGAAAATGGCAGGGCAGTTGGGTAACAAGCGTGTGACAACACAAAATCTTGAAGTTGCCGCGATTGATCTGGAAGATAATTTGGTTTTGGTTAAGGGTTCAGTTCCTGGCCCAATCTCTGGTTGGGTTTATATTACAGACGCTGTGAAGCGTAAAGCGCCTGAAGGTGTCCCAATGCCAATCGGTGTTAAGGAAGGTTCTGCAAAGGCTGTAGCACCAAAAGAAGAAGCATCTGTTGGAGCTTCAGCTGAGACCGCAGAAACAAATAATGAGGCTGGAGAATAAAAATGAAAATAGCCGTTAAAACATTAGAAAATAAAGACGCAGGTGAGATCACTCTGGAAAAGAGCGTTTTCGGTATCGAAGTAAAAGCAGACGCAATTCACAAAATGGTTGTGTATCAACAGGACAAACGTCGCGCAGGTACACACAAAGCCAAAGAACGTGGAGAAGTTTCTGGTACAGGTAAAAAGCCTTTCTCACAAAAGGGAACTGGTCGTGCTCGTGCAGGTGATTTAAAGCGTAACATCGACCGCGGTGGTGCGGTTGTTCATGGTCCACGTGTGCGCTCTCACGCAACAGATTTGCCAAAACGTATTCGTCAGCTGGCGTTGAGATCTGTTTTGTCTTTGAAAGCAAAAGAAGGAAAGTTGATCATTCTTGATGATGCAAAAGCCAAAGACCATAAAACAAAGGCAATGGCAGCAGCATTGAAGAAATTCGGTTTTGAATCGGCCTTGATTGTTGGTGGAAAAGAAATTGATGCAAATTTTGCGCGCGCAACATCAAATCTTCCAATGATTGATGTATTGCCATCACAAGGGGCAAATGTATATGACATGATGCGTCGTGACACATTAATTATGACGAAGGATGCAGTGGCAGACCTTACAGAAAGATTAAAAGGATAAGATTATGGCGGCTACAAAGAAAAAAGCAGAAAAAGTCGAAATCGCAGAATGGATGTATGAAATCATCCGTAATCCTGTGGTGACAGAAAAATCAACGATGGGCTCAACTCATGGTCAAGTGACTTTTAAAGTACCGCTAAGCGCGACGAAGCCACGGATTAAAACAGCCGTTGAAACTTTGTTTAAGGTTAATGTAACGGGTGTTAATACGCTTGTACAAAAAGGTAAAACAAAACGGTTTAAAGGTATAAAAGCTTTCCGCGGCGATCAGAAAAAAGCGATCGTGACGTTGAAAGAAGGGCAAACAATAGATGTAGGAACAGGTCTGTAAGGACTTTAATTATGGCGGCTTCGCCGAAAATGAGCATAAGGAACTAAAAAAATGGCATTAAAAAAATATAAACCACAATCTCCAGGTCTTCGTGCGTTGATCACGGTAGATCGTTCGCACTTACACAAAGGTGCACCAGAAAAAACTTTGCTTGAGGGCAAAAAGAAAAATGGTGGTCGTAACAATACAGGCCGCATTACTTGTCGCCATAAAGGTGGTGGTCACAAACAAAAGTATCGCGTGATTGATTGGAAACGTAATAAATTTGATGTGGAAGCAACCGTTATCCGTTTGGAGTATGATCCAAACCGTACAGCATTTATTGCTTTAATCGAATATACAGATGGCGAAAAAGCCTACATTATCGCGCCGCAACGTTTACAAGCAGGCGATAAAGTTATTGCAGGTGAAAAAGCAGACATTAAACCAGGTAATGCGATGCCTTTGAAATCCATGCCCGTGGGTACGATTATTCACAACGTTGAAATGAGACCTGGCAAGGGTGCACAAATGTGCCGTTCAGCAGGAACTTATGCTCAGCTTGTGGGTCGTGACCAAGGTTATGCTCAGGTCAAGCTTGCCTCTGGCGAGCTTCGCAAAGTGCGTCAGGAATGTATTGCTTCTGTTGGAGCGGTATCAAATCCAGATCACATGAATGCGAATTTGGGTAAGGCAGGACGTAAACGTTGGATGGGTGTTCGTCCAACTGTTCGTGGTGTTGTGATGAACCCTGTAGATCACCCACATGGTGGTGGTGAGGGTCGTACGTCAGGAGGACGTCATCCAGTGTCCTTCTCTGGCGTGCCAACCAAAGGTTATAAAACAAGAACAAATAAAGCGACTGATAAGTTTATTGTTCGTCGTCGTAAGAAGTAATTGATTAGAAGGAAATAAGATATGTCACGTAGTATTTGGAAAGGCCCGTTTGTTGATCGTCATCTTTTGAAAAAAGTTGAAGATGCAGCTGCAGGTAATTTGAAAGGCGTTATTAAAACATGGTCACGTCGTTCAACAATTTTGCCTCAAATGATTGGTCTGACTTTTGGTGTTCATAATGGAAATAAATTTATTCCTGTTGTGATTACAGACAATATGATCGGTCACAAACTGGGTGAATTTGCACCAACCAGAACATATCACGGTCATCAGGCCGACAAAAAAGGTAACAAGAAGTAATTTTAAGAATTTGATTTTTTGAAAGTGGAATAAAGAAATGGGACAGGCAGGAAACGAAAGACGCGTCAACAGTAACGAAGCCATGGCAATGGTAAAACACTTGCGTACTTCACCACAGAAGCTGAATCTGGTTGCACAGACAATTCGTGGTAAGAATGCGGGTAAAGCTTTGATTGATTTGGAGTTCAATAATCGCCGTATTTCTCAGGACGTGCGTAAATGTTTGCAATCAGCGATTGCGAATGCGGAAAACAATCATGGTTTAGATGTTGACCGTCTATATGTGGCAGAAGCGTTTGTTGGTAAAGATTTGGTTATGAAGCGTTTTCGTCCACGTGCCCGTGGTCGTGCTTCCGCAATCTTAAAGCCTTTCAGCCGTTTGACAGTCATTGTACGTGAACGTGAAGATGAGGCAAAAGCAAAAAAGGCTGTGCCTAAAAAAGCTGAGACAGTGAAAGCAGCTCCTAAAAAAGAGACCGCTCCTAAAGCGGCAGCAGAGAAAAAAGAACCTGCAAAAAAGGCAGAAGCTAAAAAAGTAACGAAAAAGGCACCCGCGAAAAAAGCGGCGGCTAAAAAGACAACACCTAAGAAAGATACGAAGTAAGGAGTATTTGAAATATGGGTCAGAAAGTTAATCCAATCGGCATTCGCCTCGGCATCAATCGTACATGGGACTCTCGTTGGTTCGATGATAGAAATTACGCTGATAAACTCGTGCAGGATCTTGAATTGCGCAAATATGTGCAAACTAAGTTGAAAGCAGCTGGTATCAGTAAAGTGGTTATTGAGCGCGCGGCAAAGAACACCCGTGTGACTGTTTATACAGCTCGCCCAGGCGTTATCATTGGGAAGAAAGGTGCAGATATTGAAACACTACGTCGTGACCTTTCTCAACGTGCGGGTAACGATGTTGCTTTGAATATTATTGAGGTTCGCAAGCCAGAGATTGATGCACAGTTAGTTGCTGAAGGTGTTTGTCAACAACTTGAGCGCCGCGTATCTTTCCGTCGTGCCATGAAACGTGCTGTTCAATCTGCACTTCGTTTGGGTGCTTTAGGTATTCGTATTAATGTTTCTGGCCGTTTAGGTGGAACAGATATTGCGCGTACAGAATGGTATCGTGAAGGTCGCGTTCCTCTTCATACACTTCGTGCAGATTTAGATTACGGTTTTGCCGAGGCGTTGACAACATACGGTATTATCGGTGTGAAAGTCTGGCTTTATAAAGGTGATGTTATGGGGCAGGACCCTATGGCGCGCGACAAAAAGATGCAAGAAGCACAAGGTGGTGCTCCAGGGCATAGAAATTAATTAGGTTTTTGTTTACATAAAATAGAAAATGGTATAAGACAATGTTACTGCCAAAAAAGACGAAATATAGAAAAGCCCACAAAGGCCGTATTCACGGAAACGCAAAGGGTGGAACAGATTTGAACTTTGGTTCATGTGGTTTGAAGGCGATGAGCCCAGATCGTATTACCGCGCGTCAAATTGAAGCGGCGCGTCGTGCGATCTCTCGTCACATCAAACGTCAAGGAAAAGTGTTTATTCGTATTTTCCCCGATGTGCCTGTGTCGAAAAAGCCTCTTGAAGTTCGTCAGGGAAAAGGGAAGGGATCCGTTGAATATTGGGCCGCCCGTGTGAAACCTGGCCGTATTATGTTTGAACTTGATGGTGTGCCGTTGGATATTGCTCGTGAGGCTATGCAATTGGCAGCGGAAAAACTACCTATCAAGACAAAATTTGTAACTCGCGTTGGCGAATAATTTAAGAACGGGAGTTTAGGAGAAAAGCGATGAAAGCAGAAGACTTAAAAGGTAAAACAGCGGATGAGCTGAAAAAACTATTACTAGAGAAAAGAAAAGAGCAGTTTAATTTGCGTTTTCAACTTTCTGGTGGCCAATTGGAAAATACTGCGCAGATGCGCAAACTTCGCCGCGATATTGCGCGTGTGAAGACATTTATTAATCAACAGCAGTCGAAAGCTGCGTAAAGAATAAAGGTAGCAGGAGAAAAACATGCCACGCCGCGTATTAGAAGGAATAGTTACTAGCGATAAAATGGACAAGACAGTCACAGTTCTTGTAGAGCGTCGCTTTATGCATCCTAAATATAAAAAATATATTAAACGTTCTGCAAAATATGCAGCGCATGATGAGAGTAATTCAGTGAAACAAGGTGACACTGTTCAAATTATCGAGTGTGCGCCTATTTCTAAACGTAAAACATGGACTGTTGTGAAAGACGGTTCGGCTGCTCCAACTAAAGCAGAAAAGAAAGTGGCAGCGCCTAAAAAAGTAGCAGCGCCGAAAGCGGAGAAAAAAGCGGCAGCGCCTAAAGCTGAAAAAGCAGCTGCGAAGAAACCTGCGGCTAAAAAAACAGCGGCAAAGAAAACAACAAAGAAAACTAAAGAATAGAGACTTGTCATGATACAGATGCAATCAAATATGGAAGTAGCTGATAACTCTGGCGCCCGTCGCGTTGAGTGTATCAAGGTACTTGGTGGATCACATAGACGTACCGCCAATATTGGGGATGTTGTTGTGGTTTCGGTGAAAGAGGCAATTCCCCGTGGTCGTGTAAAAAAAGGAACAGTTCATAAAGCTGTTATCGTTCGTTCACGTCATGGATTGACCCGCCAAAGCGGTGAGAAGATCCGTTTTGATACCAATGCTTGCGTTCTAATTAATGCAAGTGGCGAGCCTCTGGGAACACGTATCTTTGGCCCAGTAACACGTGAATTACGTGGTAAAGGATACATGAAAATCATCTCACTTGCTGGAGAGGTTCTATAAAATGACACAGGTTAAAATGAAAATTAAAAAGGGTGACACTGTCATCGTAAACACAGGAAAAGACAAAGGTAAAAAAGGCGAAGTTTTGAAAACAATGCCTTCTCAATCCCGCGTTATTGTTAAAGGCGTGAATGTTGTGAAAAAACACACACGCCCAACACAGATTTCTGCAGGTGGTATTGTTGAAAAAGAATTGTCAATTCACGTTTCCAACGTGGCTTTGGCAGATCCCAAAGAAGATAAACCAACTCGCGTAGGTTACAAAACGCTCAAAGGCGGTAAAAAAGTCCGTTTTGCAAAGCGTTCTGGCGAAACAATTGACTCATAAGGAATAAGGAAATGAGTGAAGCAAAGAAAAATGTAAACGAAGCCAAAGCGCAACCGCGCTTTAGACAGCGTTATGAGCAAAAAATTCGTAAATCTCTTCAAGAGAAATATGGATTCAAAAATGATATGCAAATCCCCAAGCTTGATAAAATTGTTATCAACATGGGTGTATCCGAGGCAACAACAGACCGTAAGGCTGTTGAAGCAGCTGCGGCCGATCTAAGTTTGATTGCAGGTCAAAAGGCAGTTATTACAAAAGCGAGAACATCTAACGCGTCCTTCAAGGTGCGTGAAGGTATGGATATTGGCTGTAAAGTGACACTTCGCGGCGCGCGTATGTATGAATTCTTGGACCGTTTGGTGACAATTGCGTTACCTCGTGTTCGTGACTTCCGTGGAATTAACGGTAAAAGCTTTGATGGGCGTGGCAATTACGCAATGGGCATTAAAGAACATATTATTTTCCCTGAGATTGCTTTCGATAAAGTCGATAAAATCCGTGGGATGGATATCATCATTTGTACAACAGCAGCAAATGATGATCAGGCAAAAGAATTATTACGCGGCTTTGATATGCCGTTTGTGAATTAATTATTAGGAGCAAATTGAAACATGGCAAAAGTAAGTGCAATACATAGAGATTTAAAACGCCGTAAGTTGGTTAAAAAATATGCCAATAAGCGTGCTGCTCTTAAAGCGATTATTCAAGATAAGAGTGTAAGCGTTGAAGAGCGTTTTGCAGCAACAATGCAGATGGCTGAACTGCCTAAGAATTCGGCAAAAATCCGTCTGCGTAACCGTTGTGCTTTGACAGGACGTCCGCGTTCATTTCATCGTAAGTTTAAATTGTCACGTATTGCAATTCGTGACTTGGCATCTCGTGGTGAATTGCCAGGTGTAACCAAGTCTAGCTGGTAAGAATTTTAGGAAGAGGATATTAAATTATGTCTATGAGCGATCCTTTGGGAGATATGTTAACACGCATTCGTAATGCGCAACGTGCAAAGCTGCCGACAACAACTTGTCCGTGGTCAACGCTGCGTGAGTCCGTTTGTAACGTGTTAAAGGATGAAGGTTTTATCCGTGGTTTTAATGCTGTCGAATTGGAAGGCAACAAAAAGGACCTTGTGATTGAACTTAAATATGATGAAGGCCAAGCGGTTATTCGTGAGTTGAAGCGTATTTCAAAACCAGGCCGCCGCGTATATTCAAAAATCAAGGATTTACAACCTTTCTACAACGGTCTTGGGATTTCTGTTATCTCTACACCTAATGGTGTGATGGCGGATCACAAAGCAAGAAATGAAAATGTAGGAGGCGAGGTTCTTTGTCAGGTTTACTAATGTAAATCTGGGAAAGGATTTAATCTGAAACGCGGCTTAAAGGAAGCACGCACTTAAGGTTTAAAAAGGAAAAAGAAAATGTCACGTATTGGAAAAAAACCAGTTGAAGTCCCTGCAGGTGTTACAGTTGATGTAAACGGTCAGGATGTTAAAGCTAAAGGTTCAAAAGGCGAGCTATCTATTCGTATTCACGATGATGTTTCCGTGAAAATGGAAGATGGTAAAATTATCTTTGCGCCACGCACTCAGTCTTTGACAGGTAAAAAACTTTATCCCACGATGCGCACACTTGTTAGCAATATCATGACAGGTGTTACTGAAGGGTTTGAGAAAAAGCTTGAAATTCAAGGGGTGGGTCTTCGTGCAGCGATGCAAGGCAATACCCTGGTAATGCAGCTTGGTTATTCCCACGAGGTGCGTTTTGATGTGCCAAAGGGTGTGACGGTTGCAGTAGAAGATCAAACAAAAATCACAGTTAGCGGAATTGATAAGCAACTTGTGGGTGAGGTCGCTGCAAAAATCCGTGGATTTAAGAAACCAGAACCTTACAAAGGTAAGGGTGTTCGTTACGCAGGTGAGTATGTTGCCCGTAAAGAAGGTAAGAAGAAATAATTAGGTAGTTATAAAGGTATAAAGCCATGACACAAAAAAGAATGACATCATTTCAACGTCGTAAAATGGGCAATCGTGCAAAATTA
>Ga0116152_10003403_pt1 | contig 12771 bp, 15 predicted proteins | sample AD_UKC119_MetaG_FD_89894 | JGI IMG/M metagenome (GOLD analysis project Ga0116152, IMG submission 89894) | Active sludge microbial communities of municipal wastewater-treating anaerobic digesters from Hong Kong - AD_UKC119_MetaG | ecosystem: Engineered > Bioreactor > Anaerobic > Digestate...
ACTTGTCTCAGGAAACATAGCAATTTCTTATCAGGGAGCTCCATGGACAACTCACACCAACAGCAATCAGCATCCTCCGGGAGCCGCGTTGCGAGGTCGGCGCTCACCATCGAAGTCTGGTTCGATTTTATTTGTCCCTGGTGTCTGATCGGCAAGCGGCAGCTGCAGCTGGCCCTGCGCGAACTGCACCAGACTCGCCCGGAGGTGGTTGTGCAGGTGCAGTGGCACGGGATGTCGCTACTGCCGGACCTGCCCCACGAGGGTGTGCCCTATGTGGAGTTCTACCGGCATCGGCTCGGCAGCGATGCCGCCGTGCGGCAGCGCCAGCAACAGGTCGCGGCGGTTGCGGCGACGGTCGGTCTCGAGATCAATTTTTCCTCCATCCAGCGCATGCCCAACACCGCGCTGGCACATCATACCTTTCGCCACCTGCAAGCTACCGAACCGGCTGAGCGACTGGACGCCGTGCTGGAGAGTTGGTTTCGCCTGCATTTCATCGACGGAGGCAATCTCGGCGATGCCGCCTCGCTGGCGCGTTGCGCCAAAGCCTCGGATGTCCCGGCCGATCACCTGCCCCAGGGCGCCGCGCCAGGGGCTTTTCATGCCGCCGGGCCGGCGAACGGGGTGCCCGCATTCCGTATCAATGGCCGGTACCAGCTCGCGGGCGCGGTCCCGCCCGCCCAGCTGTTATCGACCATGACGACGGCCCTGGACGAGGCGCACTGATGCCGGCATTCCAGATCGCGCCGGACCGACTGCCGCCGGAAGGCGGCCGTGACTACTGGAAAGTGGGTGGCCACAGACTCGCGGTGGCACGCTATCCGCTGCAGCAGGAGGGCAACGACCGTAGCCCACCCAGGGCCGGCAATGCGGCCATCTACGGACGCCACAGCCGGGGCTGGGGGGGGCACCAGAGAGCTGGTCCGATCAAGTACCGAGTCAGTTATGGGGATTGTTTAGCGACCTGCACGCACCAGCCCGTCCAAACCTGCTCGTTCCATCGCGAAACTGAGCTCCGACCGGATATCCTCTACATTACCCAGCGGGAGTATACGATCTACCAGCGCACTTACTTGTGCCTGTGAGAGCTTGTTGAAAACCCGTTTGATGCGGCCCAACGCGGTGGCGGAAACACTGAGCTCATCGACGTTCATCCCTGCCAGCAACGCAGCACCACCAGGATCACTAGCAAGCTCACCACAAACTGACACCTTACGCCCGGCGGCGTGGGCGCTCTCGATGACGGTCGCAATGGCGCGCAAGACCGCAGGCTGAAAGTGGTCATGCAGCTCCACGACATCGGGATTTCCGCGAGCTGAAGCCATCAGGTATTGGGTCAGGTCGTTAGTCCCGATAGAGAAAAACTCAACGTATTCGGCAAGCTCCTTGATCAGATACAGCACAGACGGAACTTCAACCATCACCCCAATAGGCGGTTGTTCAATGTCAACACCACCAGCTGCCAGTGTTGCCCAGCTTTGAATAATCAACTCGCGAGCCCTGATCACCTCCGATACAGTACTCACCATCGGCAACATAATATGCAAGTTGTCCAGCCCTTCTGCCGCACGTAGCAGAGCGCGGATTTGACAGGTAAAGACTTCGGGGTGCGCCAAACTGACACGGATGCCCCGTGCTCCCAGAAAGGGGTTACGTTCAGCGGAGGATAGATAGGCCAGTGGCTTATCCCCGCCCACATCCAGCGTTCTAATCACAACCGGGGCCGGCGCAAATGCCTCCAGAGCCTGTCGGTAGATCGCTGTTTGCTCCGCTTCGTCAGGGAGTGAGTCGCGCAACATAAAGGGAAATTCCGTACGATAAAGTCCCACGCCTTCTGCGTGCGCTCGCACGGCCGGCTCCAAATCGCTCAGCAGGGAAATATTCGCATGTATCCTTACTTTTATGTCGGAGGACACTGAGAGTTGATCACTGTAGTCGCGGCGTAGTTCCTGGGCCAGTTCCTTGTCCTCCCGTTGAAGCCGCTGAAACTCGCGTAAAGTAGCCTCCGTCGGATTAGCGAACACTCTTCCCTGATAGCCGTCAACAATCAGCGAGCACGATTCAAAATCATCTCGCGATAGCTTGCCAATGCCCATTACGGCAGGTATACCCAGAGAGCGAGCCAGCAGGGCTGTGTGTGATAAGGTCGACCCTTCAAAACCTACAATTCCAGCCAACTTCCCGGCAGGTACTTCCGCCATCCGTGCGAGATTGATCTCGCTGCCAACCAGCACTGTGCGATCAGGGTACTCCAGGCTGGGGTCGAGATAGAGATGCAAAAGCAATCTTCTGCCCACTGCACGGACATCTTCCGCACGAACTTTTAAGAACTCGTCTTCCATGAGGGAAAATTTATCCGCCAGAGCACTTACCGTGTCGCGAATGGCAGCGGGAGCCCATTGGCCAGCGCGAATTCGAGTGACAATAGACTGGAAAAAGACGCTATCGGTAACAATCCTCGCGTAGACGTCAAAGAGGTCTCGTAATTCAGCGGGTAAAAGATCCGACAGGCGTTTCTGGCCCGCCTGCAAGTCCGTCAGAATGTCATTGACAGCTTTTGCGAAGCGCTTTTCTTCTGCTTCTGGATCTGCCGCCAACTGGTCTTCGACCTGGTCCAGGTCTGTCCGCAGTGCCGGGAAAACGGCGGATCCAATCGCTATGCCGGGGGCGCCCGATACACCGGACAAGTACACTTGCTGCAATTGTGCCGCCAGTTGTTCGGTGATTGGTTTGACATAAGCTATTCGGCGCACTGCTGTTGCAACCTGCATCGAAAGCGTTAGCAATAATGCCTCATCGGCGCAGGATAGGTCATCGAGATCTGCTTTGTGCAGCACCAGCGCACCAATAATACGGTTGTATCGCCTGATAGGGATGCCCAGTAGCCGCCTACTGGAATCAGGAAGCTGTATGAGCTGCGTGACAGAACTGACATTATCGTCCACCGCTTGCAAACGCACTACACCGTGCGCAACGCCATCGGTGGCCACCAGTACATATCCCTCCTCATCCTGCAAGAAAATCGAACAAGCCTCGACCCGCAACGCGATACGGGATTCGCGCACAATGGACGACAGTATTTGCTGTGGATTCTGCGTATCGTGCAACAGTTGCGCCACGCGTTGTGTAGGATTCTTCACTGCACTACTTTTCAACTTGGCGATTCCCAATAGAATATGTGGTTCCATGCCTGAGCTGCGTTATTGAAGACCGCCATATGGCCTTTCTTCCAGGCTATGCGAACCACCTCGTCAAGGGGCTTTTCTATAAGCGATGTTTCGTGGAATTGGGCGAGCAACTTCTCGACATAAGCCGCAAGGTGTTTACCGGGGTGAAAATCCAGTATGCGGGCAGTAATCAATGGTTCCAGTGCGTCTCCGGAAAATATCGGGGGCAGTAGTTCGATCTTCATGGATCGTCCCTCATCTCCATGGGATTACAGGGTAACCAGCACGACTTTGATCTGAATAACAAAATATTTTTGGGGATAGGAACAGAATATTCGATGCGAACTTTATCCAGTGGCGGCAATCTCCGCGGCTGCATCTCTGATAACCTGAATTGCACGCCCTACAGTGTCCGGGTTTGGGTCCGCGAGGTGTACCAGGTAAGCTGGCAGAATAAATTCTGGCACATCCGGGCGTCGATGCAGGCGACCCATGACCAGTTCGTCTTTCGCTAAGCGGAGTGGAAAAAAGCCGGCACCTCCGTGGGCGATAATGTGCTGCAGGCCAATCCAGCCTATATTGGCCGCCAGTGCAGCACCATCAAATTCCGGAAATGCAGCGTTGTGCTGGCTGGCAAACTCCGGCCCCCAATCCACATAAACGTAATCGTTGCCGGGCGGCTGAGTGTGGTCCCGCATAGACGAGACATAAACCAAACGCTCTTCAAACAGCTCCTCGACTACCATGCCCGGACGACGTTGCGGCGTATACATGACACCTATATCCGTGCGCGCCTCCACCAGTCCTTGCATTAACTCGTCCTCAAATCCTATTTCCGCACGTATAGCGACCTCTCCCACCACCTTGCGTATCAGCGGTAGGCAGGGGAGTAGAAGATCCTCCCATAAGCCAAACCGCCCCCCTATTGTGACCGAGGCACGATAGCCACGAACGACACCAATGTCCTGGCGAGCTCGCTCAATAGTCCGCACCAGGGTGATCGCGTAGTTTTGAAATCGAAATCCGGCCGGCGTGAGGCTGGTACCTGCCTTATTGCGTACAAACAACCGGCAACCCAATTGTTCTTCGAGTGTGGCAATTCTTGCACTCACGGTAGACTGCGTAATGAATAGTCGCGATGACGCCTGGCTGAAGTTACCCGCCGCCACCACCGTCAAAAAAGTTCGAGCCAGTTCAGTGTCCATCCGGTTTAGTCCCCCAGGAGATAGTCGCGTAGCACCAGGGCCTGATTGTGGTTTTTATCTTTTGCCTCATAAACCAGCGTTACGGTGCCTTGATGCATTCGTTCTCGTAGTGATTGTAGTTCAGCGTCCGCCGCCTGGAGTTCTTCTCGGCAACGCCGCTGGAACTCGGTCCACCTGGCGACCTCATGACCAAACCACTTGCGCAGTGCCTTAGAGGGCGCGATTTCCTTGAGCCACAGATCGAGCCGGAGCGATTCCTTTGACACGCCACGCGGCCATATACGCTCGACGAGCAAGGCAACTATCTTCCGCAGCCGGCGCCTCGTAGGCTCGTTTCAATTGCACCTCCACAATGACCTCATATGTATCGATTATACAAATACTATAGACCTGTATTTTCCGTTATTCAAATAATAATATAAGGATTACAGTATGGCATGGACATGGTATCCGCAGTTACGCCAGCAGAGAGAACTCCATGCAAGTATCACCAGACGCAGATCGCCAGACTATACGAAATATCGTTTTCCTCATTCTGGGACTACTCGTTATTGAGATCGGTCTGGGGGTATTGGCATTGCGCCTGGGGTGAGCGCTACTAACCTGTCCGGCTCAATGTTAGTCGAGCAGTGCGATGCAGGCTCGCGCAGTGAAGTCAAGTTCGCGGCGAAGCGGGCAGCGGGCGCCTGATCTCATCGGCAGTTGTTCTCAGGTCTCAGGATAGCGCCCGAATCTGTAGATCGTGAACTGATCATGGAGAGTCACATGTATCCGAAATTATCAAGCGCGCTACATCGCCAGCGCAGTGAACTGGCCCCGGATACGGCGGCCGCATTCAAGGCATTCAGCGACAGCGTCTTCGCCGACGGCGCGCTGTCGGGAAAAACGAAGGAACTGATCGCAGTGGCCGTTGCCCATGTGACGCAATGTCCCTACTGTATCAATGGCCACACCGAGCGCGCCTTGCACAAGGGTGCATCACAGCAGGAAGTGATGGAGGCAATCTGGATCGCCGCCGAGATGCGTGCCGGCGGAGCATATGCACATTCGAACCTTGCGCTCGACACTATGAATAGGGTACAGGGCAGGAAAGGCGGCGAGAATACCTGAACCGGTGAGGCAACACGCCCGATATTCGTCTTTGTAAGGTCACAAATTCCCGCTGGGGTGGAACGCCTGCGGGATCGCAGCCTGGTTTATCGCCCCGGGCACGCAAATATTGGTGGCAGCAAGTGGGTGAGCATGTTGGTAAGGCCACTCACATTGAGATCAATCATGTCCTGCTGGCGGGTACCTGGTAAATCGATAGAGCGCCCGTGCTCAAACACACCGGCGCAGTTGAGCAGTATGTCAACGTCAATACCCTGTTCTCTCAGGCTGGGGGCGGGGTTTTTTTACCGCACCGCGCCGGGAAAGGTCCGCCGCTTCAACCTACACCTGCGCCTGTTCTTACCACTGTGTCTTTGTGCATAGCCGTAGCTCCACCTGAGTCGATGAGCCCCTCCTGGACGGCGTCAGCGACGGAGAATCGCCGTATCGTGCTGGCCTCTCGCCCCCGCTGGTAAGCCTGCTGTGGAGTCGCGTTGTTGAATCGCGCAACAGCGCGTTTAGCAAAGGGATTCAGTGTCGGCCACCGGAGCGGTGGGGCTACGATAGCTGTATCGGCCACTACGATGACGATCTGACCGGTTGGCCCGCCGATGGCAGGGTGAAATACCCGCTCTTCATTATTAACAATGGGATAGGGCCGGGTAGAACCAGCTTTTGAAACAACAAAGGGAAATGCTTGGCCGTGCCGGATCCAACGGATGAGCAGTGAGGTATCAGGGCAGTGAGGCCATCCAGCTGTTGTCTTCAAACCACTTCTTGTACAGGCGCGCAATCAGGCCGGCGTTCTGCACGGAGAACATATAATTGCGAACCAGGTTTTCAAACTGCTGGTCATTTCTGGGGATGGCGATACCAATAGGCTCAATCGAGAGCGCAGGCTCTATCATGCTAAGCCCTGCACCCGGATAGCGCAGCAGGGACAATTTGAGAATCGGAATGTCCGCCACGATCGCGTCAACTCTCCCGGTCAGCAGCATTTGTATTCCCTCGTCGTAGTTGGCTATGGTGTGCAATTCGGCATCGGGAAAATTGCGCTGCACAAAACTCTCGCTGGTAGAGTTCTCCAACGCGACCATCCTTATCTCGGGGTTGTTGAATTCAGCCGTGTTGGTAACGACACCCTTGATTCTGGCAGTAGTGAGGATGGATTTTCCCGAAAGCGTATAGGGTCCGACAAAACTCACTTCCTGTGTTCTTTCCGGTGTTATCGACATACCCGAAATCACCATGTCGGCCTTGCCAGCGGCAAGCCCGGCCAGCAGTTTACCGAAAGGCATCTGCACGATTTCCAGCTTTATGTGCATGGCCTCCGCCAGGGACCGGGCGAGATCGACATCAAAACCCATCATCGACTTGTCACGATTGCGCATGTTAAAGGGTGGCTGCTCTGCGGACATGGCCACTCTGAGCACGCCACTGTCGACCACGCGATCCAGTACAGGGCTCGCCGCAAGCGCTGTGCCGGCCAGGCACAATGCCAACAGGCCAGCGATCCAGCAAAAAAACAAATTCACTTTTCTTACCACTGCGAGCATATAAGAATTTTCCTCCAGGCAACGGCCAACTCAGCAGTTGAGCACTAGCAAATACCTTGTATTTCGCTGGTGGCAGCAAACCAGATCACCAGCATTAGCGGAACATACTTACAGCCCACAGCACACAAAGCAAGAGAACTGCGCCACGCACGTTTCAATATCCCCAGCGCCCTGCAGGTGTTATCCTCAACAATAACAATGATTCGATTACTCCTCTTGCTGGCAACCCTTGTGGTACCTGCCGCATCCGCCCAGAGTTACAAAATACCTGGTTTCGGTGACGGCAATGCCGCGTTGCTTAACCAGGAGTACTACCTGGGTCGCGCCTGGCTAATGTCCTTCAGGCGCCAGGCGCCCATACTCAACGATGCACTCGTACAGGATTACGTGGAAGGGCTGGTCTACAGGCTCGCAGAGAGAAGTCGGCTAACGGATCGCCGGCTTGAAATCATTGTAGTGAACAACCCGACCATCAACGCATTCGCCATACCGGGGGGTATCGTGGGTGTTCATAGCGGCTTGCTAGCACAGGCCGAAACCCAGGCCCAATTCAGCTCGGTTCTCGCGCACGAACTGGCGCACCTCAGCCAGCGACACTTTTCCCGGGACCTTGATCCGAACGGGCATTCCGCCGCCGCGATGGCCGGCCTGTTGAACAGCCTGGTCTATATTGCCGCGGACCCGGCTGTAACGGAACCGGGTGGTCAAGCAGCAGCGGGCAGCCGTCTGAGGTACAGCCGCCTGAATGAGCAGGAAGCTGATGATCTTGGCATTCAAAATCAGGTTGCAGCCGGCCTGGATCCTGGCGGCGCTGCTGCGATGTTTGTCGTATTGCAGAATGAATCACCCGATGGCGGCTTACAATCGTCAGATTTTCTGCGCACCCACCCCATCACTGAAATACGAATCGCCGATGCGAAAAATCGCGCTGCCACTTACCCCATCAAAATCTATGAAGACAGCCGGGACTTCCAACTGATGCGAGCCAGGGTTGCACTCAGCTTTATAAAGGACAACGATACCGCTATTGCCCATTTCCGGGAACAACGTGCCAAAGGGGGCCGCTACGCCGTTCCAGCGCAATACGCTCTGGTGCTTGCGCTTACCAGGAGTGGCGAGGTGGGCGAAGCAAGGGAACTGTTAGCACCCATGCGTGAGTTTGCACCAGACAACATTACCTACAAAATTGCGGAAGCCGATATCGATATCAAGGCCGCAAAGTACGACGCCGCGATCGCACTGCTGCAAAAAGGTCTGTCCCTCTCACCTGACAACCATCCTCTGACGATGTCCCTGGCCAACGCCTACTTCAAAGGTGAGCAGTATTCCAAGGCAGATAAATTACTGTCCGGGCATGCCCGCAGTCATCCTGGCGACGCACAACTGTGGTTGCTGCTGGCAGAAATACAGGAGAAGGCCGGCAACGCCCTGGGCGCACATCAGTCCAGAGCTGAGTACTACGCCCTGAACGACGCCATAGAGAGGGCCATTGCGCAGCTCAATGCCGCTCTGTCGCTCGCCAAGAACCAGATCACTGCCGAGCGTATCCAAACTCGCATGACGTATTTTGAAACCATAGGGCAAGCGCTGGATTCATTGCGATAGCAAAGGTACAGCCCAGGGCTCAGACAGTGGAGTCTATCGAAGCGCTGCTGCCGGCCACCATCGACATGAGCACCATCTACTGCTGACCGGCAACCCTGTGCTCGATTGAGTGCTTACCTTTTAGCAGCAACTGGTCATCCACAGCAGGTCTCGTCAAAAAGTGCCCAATCTTTTACGCCAACTCCCCCAAAAGGCCCTGACACTGTGGTCTATAGAAGCAGCGTGTAGAGCCAGTATGAGATCGAATCGGCTGTTTGTTCCAGCTTGAGGAACCGATCGATTGGGTGGTCATACATCTGATAGTTCCCGCTGAAATTAACTGGCGAAAGCAGGGAAATTTCATGATTCCTGCTCGTCAGGAGTCCGAGGACAGCACCCCGCGCAAGCAGTCGGGTATCTCCCAGGGTTTCCCCGGTAACCCGGGACAGGTAAACGTCTGAGTCACAGCTGACCCTGAGAATCTCCCCATTGCCAAGCCAGGTACGTTGACATAAGTTGTCCGGCATTGCCGTCACCGGCTCGCCAGAATCCGGGTCCGTAACAGAGAATAATGGCATCGAATAGGGCTCGGCGAACAGGATCTGGTCTGAATCCAGGTCGTAGGCTACCAGTACATGGAAAGGTGGCACCCTCCCGCTTACTTGGTGACGGTAGTCCAGCACATTCCCCTCCGGCAACCAGGGGTAACCCTCCCAGGCGGAAATTCGGCCATCGTCGATACCTGGCGGGTCTCTGCAGTTGAGACCGAGTGAGCATACACATACTGCTCCTGCGATGGCGTGCGAGCTTGGCTGTCCCAAGCCAGCCAGCTCCCGTCTGCAGACCAGTGCAATTCAGTTACATCGAAGCGTGGAACCGGGTTGGGCGATATGACCTGCAGGGAACTGGCCGGGCCGATTATGCGTGTCACCGATGTTTCCAGGTCAAGCAGGTAAACTTCCAGATCACGTTCAGTAGTCCAGTCGAGAAAACCCAGCCAGCGGGTGCCCTGGCCCGTGCCCCCTCCCACACCAATTGACTGCGCCCGTCATCACCCAACAGCTGCACGGGTCCGTTGGGGCTATCATCTACCCTGTTCCGGAGCCAACGCTGGTAAAGCAGCCCATGGCCAGTTGGCGACCAGGCATACTGGAATCCGTTCGCGTTACCCGAGGTGCTGTCAATCAAAATGGGCTCGCCCAGGTTCTCCAGATCCAGCAGGTACAAGGACGCTGACTCCTCAACGCAGCACCACGGTTCGGCATCCAGGTAGTTAACGGCCACGGCTGCCCGACTACCGTCGGCCGATACCGAATATGTCAGGTAGGCAAGCGAATCGGGTGCTACAGCCATCAACTGTACCGGGCTTGCCTCGTCCACGGATGCCAACCACAGAGATGTCGGATAACCGCCCCCGGAAAACACCATTGAATACAGCACCCGCCGTGAATCGGGCAGTCACAGCAGCCACTCACCCCTACCCACGGCGGGGAACCCACCTGCAATTACCAATCGGGGCCCGGCGTTCGGCGGCGAGTCCAGTCCGAGCAACACCAGCACCAGCTCACTGAAGTTATGCCCATACCAGTAGGCTACCCGTTTGCCATCCGGGGATACCACGTGATACGCCACCGTGGTGCCAGCGGCATCCTCTGACAATTGCCTGGTCTCCCCATCGCGATTAAGCAAATGCAGTCTCATGTGGCTGTGCTTATCCATGATTCCGTCCTGATATACCAGGATATTCTGGATCGCGGGGCCCGGATCAGTCTCCGGCTCTGGATCTGGTGTCCGGGAGGAGCCCGAGCCGCCACCACAACCGGTAAGCAAAGCGAGAAGCATCAGCGTGCAAGCCAGCCGATCAGAGGAGAGAGGTTTTCGATGGGACGCAAACCGCCCAAATGGAAGCAATACAGCGGAAGAATATGCCTGGCAAGTCCCCAGCGCTATGATAACCATTTCAGGTCGGCCCAGATTCGGAGTTCAGTTTCGGTTACAATGCCTTCGGCCTCCAGAAAAATGCCTTACCTTTCTTCTGCTTACTGCCCCGGTTCGGCTCTCTCCGAGTTGCTCACACTCGACAGGTCGAAGGTTCAAGCCCCTCTGGCCCACCATTTTTTATATTTTTCAAAAACTTATAACTACTTACACCTGCCGACTAATCCGGTCAAATGGGTGACACTCATACGCCAGGCTCTACCCCATTAACGGGGCCACCTCCCTGAGCGAACAGCTGATCATACTGGCAGTGCTGGTACTCATCGATGTGGTGAAGGCCCCCAACCTGCTGGTGATGGTGATAGTGCGGGCGTTACGAAACCTTTGTATCCCAGCTGCGCTTACAGGGGCATCCCGACCAGCCCGAGTTGCTTAGCCATGTAAACGCCACGGTGTTCCAGGTAAAGCTGGCAACGGCGATTATCGGGATCAGTTCTATACACCTGTTGAAGACATCTATTGCCATCAACATGCCCGGCATCGAAGCATCTGGCTACGCCGAAGCCGACGTAATGTGGCACACCAGGCCTGCGAAGGCGTCATCCGCTGGCGCATCATGTACTGGCGATCGTGGATTCCGATACATGGGTTTCGAGCAGATGAACAGGTATTGCTTTCATGCCGACAACGCTACTTGGCCGCTGTCAGAAAAGTTAATACAATCTCCGCGCACCGGAATTTTTGGCGGGAAAGTCCCCAGCATTTTTTTGGTAATCAGTCAGGGTAGAAAGAATGAAATCAGCGCACCGAACATTGTTAAGCCTGCTCTCGCTCACACTTGTTTTCGGACTCAGTATTGCACCAGCGCTTTCCGCGCAGCAGGTTCTTGAAGGAGAGAATGGCACATTGACCATTACATTTCGTTACCAGGCCGAAATAATTGCCACTAAAGAGTTCAAGGATAGAACGAGCATCGACCAGACGGCAACGATTTCTTGTCCGCTGACTGCCGGTGGACCGATGACGACTTCTTCAATCCTTCCACAGACAGAGAAGCAAGAGCAAGCGATAGCTCAGTTGGGCGCAGCGGCGAAGAAAGAGGTAGAAGCAATTGAGCCAGAAACTGTCTCTGGCCTCGAGTCTCTGGACAAGCAGATGAAGGATTGTAAGTCCTCCGGCAAGAGCGAGCAAATTTGCGGCATGGAAATTATGGCGGCAATGCAGTCTGATCCTGAGCTTTTGGTTCAGATGGGAGAGATGGGAGGTGCAGATGCTCAGGGTATGGCTGAGGCGAAGCAGGCAGTTTCAGACGCCGCGGAGAACTACCTGCCTTGGTACAACGAAGGTTGCGTTGGCACTATGACCGTGAACAATAGCTTTCAGGCTGATGACCCAACAATACCTGGCCCGGAACCGGTACTGCGGACTACCGGAACGCGTAAGATCGAGACTCAAGAGACTTTGGTGACGGTTGAAACAGAGCTTAATCGAAATGAGACGCGTTATATGATCATCCCGCCACAGGAGAAATTCCACCGAGACGCCTACGCCGGCGAACAGGAAAGAGATGAGATGCTGGCCGCAATCCCTGCCCCACTTATTATCGGTCCTTACCCTGGGCCGATTCAGGCGGGGCGCTATACTCAAAACCTAAACGGCGGGTCTTATTCTGTGGATTGGGAGTTTGCGCGGGGGAAATAGTTGAAACTGGCAGCTTCTTACCGGAACAAATTATCCCCGCTTCTCCCGGGGGCCGGCCAGCCACCAGATAATCACCCCAAGCAAGGGAAGGAACAGGATAGTCAGTATCCACAGTAGTTTCTTGCCGGTGACGAAGAGCCGCTAGACCCATTTTCCGGAGTCGGGGGGCAAATATCGAGGGGGGCTCTGCTCCAGAATGGCCACCTCCCGACTTTTGCTAACCCTTCACTCCATGCAGGATCAGTTGGATTCAAAATGCGCGATCAGCGACCACCACGATCGCTCGGTATGGATGATTCCCTTAACAGAGCCACCGATGTTCGTCTGAATGGCGCCACTTCTTCAAATTGACTTGTAAACCTCAGCCGGGGGGTTATTCTAGCTCATTATCAGCAGTAGGGTATTCGGGGACTGGACATTGCCAAAGCCAATGGTCGATCGAGTTTTTTGCCAAATACAAAATCGGTGCTATTACTACGGTTATATGTCATCGAGAACAGTTGGTCTCAAGGCGGGGAAATGCGTCTGTCA
>Ga0116152_10003405_pt1 | contig 12767 bp, 9 predicted proteins | sample AD_UKC119_MetaG_FD_89894 | JGI IMG/M metagenome (GOLD analysis project Ga0116152, IMG submission 89894) | Active sludge microbial communities of municipal wastewater-treating anaerobic digesters from Hong Kong - AD_UKC119_MetaG | ecosystem: Engineered > Bioreactor > Anaerobic > Digestate...
CTCGGCTCGCTGCTCGCGGGCACGGACGAGTCGCCGGGCGAGAAGATCCTGTTCGAGGGCCGGGTCTACAAGTCGTACCGCGGCATGGGCTCGCTGGGCGCCATGCAGCAGGGCAGCAAGGACCGCTACTTCCAGGGCGAGATCACCGAGGCCGACAAGCTGGTGCCCGAGGGCATCGAGGGACGGGTCCCGTACAAGGGCCGCGCCCGCGACGTCATCTACCAGATGATCGGCGGCCTGCGCAGCGGCATGGGCTACTGCGGCACGCGCACCATCGCCGAGCTGCAGCAGAAGGCCGAGCTGGTGCGGGTGACGACGGCGGGGGTGCACGAGAGCCATCCCCACGACGTGCACATCACCAAGGAAGCGCCCAACTACGGGAAGCGATAGCCCCGGCGCCGATCCGCAGCGGACTGCCGGCAGGCGGTTTCCTGGATTCCCTCGCGATTCCCTGTGATTTCCGGTGCGAACCGGTCTCCTTTGGCGTGTGCGGTGGGTCATGGTGTCCCGCCGCGTTCGCCCCTGCCGGGAGGCCCCTCATGGTTCGCTCCGCCCCCAGCGCCGCTGGCGTCGCCTGTAACCTGTTGATGTTGTACATTTTGGCTTCGGTTGCGTCCGCGTCCACGCCGGCGATCGCCGACCTGTTGCCGCCCCCGGTCGTGCCGGCCGCGACGGCCCCGTCCGCCTGGCCGCCGGCTGCCGCCGGCGACAAGGCCGTCTCCGGCCCCGACTGGAACTACGTGTCCGGCCAGGACTACGTGCAGTTCGGCCGGTCGGTCGTCACCGTGGGCGACATCGACGGCGACGGATTCAGCGACGTGGCCGTGGGGGCGCCGCGCATGCGCAACCCGAGCAGCTCGCGCGTGGGCGCGGTGCTCATCTTCCGCGGCTCGGCCCAGGGCCTGCCCGGCGACCCCGACCAGATCATCTACGGCCTGCACGACCCGGCCAACTACGCCGACTTCGGGTACGCCGTCTCGCCCGCCGGCGACGTGAACGGCGACGGCTACGCCGACCTGCTGGTGGGCTCGCCCGGCTACGGCAGCGACGGCACCATCTTCCTGTACCTGGGCTCGCCCTCGGGCCTGGGCGCCTCGGCCGCGTGGAGCGCGACCATCAACGACTTCACCGGCGGCAGCTGCCGGTTCGGCGAGAACGTCAGCACGGCCGGCGACGTCAACGGCGACGGCTACGACGACATCATCGCCGGCACCGGCCAGGCCTGGGTCGGCGCGCGCGGCCGCGTGCTGGCCTGGTACGGCGGCCCGTCGGGCCCCGGCGCCTCGCCCGCCTGGGACCTGACCGGCAACGACCTGGGCGACAACCTCGGCGCGGCGGTGGCCGCGGCCGGCGACGTGAACGCCGACGGCTACGCCGACGTGATCGTGGGCCTGCCCGGCCTGCGCAACCCCGGCAACGGGAACCTGTCCTGCGGCGGCGTGTGGGTGTTCCATGGCCACGCCGACGGCCTGCACAACGCGCCGGACAAGGTCATCTACGGCGACGTCCTCGACTCGCGCTTCGGCGCCGCCGTCTCGGGGGCGGGCGACCTCAACGGCGACAACTACGCCGACGTGGCCGTCGGCGCGCCGGGCTACACCGACTGGGCCGCCGGCATCGGGCGCGCGACCGCGTACGGCGGCAGCGTGAACGGCATCGAGAGCCCGGCCATCTGGACCGAGTACGGCAGCGTGGGCGGCGACGCCTTCGGCACGGTGCTGGCGCCCGCCGGTGACGTGAACGGCGACGGCCTGGGCGACCTGCTGGTGGGCTCACCCAACTACAACAATCCCGGCGGCGCCGGCGAGGGCATCGTGGCGCTCGTCAACGGGTCGCGCTCCGGCGCCATCCTCATCAACTGGTGGCACATCGACACGCAGTCGGTGCTCTACGGCTCGGCTGTGGGCACCGCGGGCGACATCAACGGCGACGGCTTCAGCGACATCCTCGTCGGCGCCTGGGCGTACACCGGCACGCTGGTGCAGGAGGGGCGCGCCGAGCTCTACCTCGGCAAGGCCGATGCGCCGGGCACGACCAGTCTGTGGTACCGCAGCGGCCAGTCGGGATCGTTCCTGGGCTGGGCCATGGCGCCGGCCGGCGACGTGAACGGCGACGGGTTCGGCGACATGCTGGTCACGGCGCCGAACTACACCTGGAACGCGCCCAACGACGGCCTGGTGCTGCTGTACCTGGGCGGGGCCAGCGGCCTGCAGGGCCTGTCGTGGTACGCCGCGGGGCCGTACTCGGGCTCGAGCTTCGGCTACGCGGTGTGCGGCGCCGACCTCAACGGCGACGGCTACGACGACGTCGTCGTCGGTGCGCCCGACTACAGCCACGAGGGCTTCGTCAAGGTCTGGTACGGCGGACCGTCAGGCCTGCAGTTCGGCGCCCCGGCCGACATCACCTACACCGGCCCGGCGGTCGGCTCGCACTACGGCGCGTCGGTGGCCGCGGGCGACATCGACGGCGACGGCATCGCCGACCTGGTGGTCGGCGCGCCCACCGCCAGCAACGGGATCGCCGGCGAGGGCCGCGCCTTCGGCTACGGCAGCCGCGGCGAGCTGCCCTGGACCTGGAGCATCGCCGGCGGCCAGCTCGACGGCCACCTGGGCAACTCGGTGGCCTTCGCCGGGGACGTCAACGGCGACGGCTTCGGCGACCTCGTCGTGGGCATGGAGGACTGGGACAGACCCCTGGGCGGGCAGTTCTCGCTGCTGGACGTGGGCCGCGCCCTGGTCTTCCACGGCGCGCCCGGCGGCCCTGGCCCCGGCGCGAACACCGTGCTGCAGGGCAACGGCAACGACAACTTCGGCCACGTGGTGGCCGGGGCGGGCGACGTCAACGGCGACGGCTTCGCCGACCTGCTGATCTCGTCGGTGTACAGCGACCCGAGCAACCAGGGCTCGGCGGCGGTCTTCCCGGGCTCGCCGACGGGCGTGTCCACCTCGGCTTTCTGGTCGGTGACCTCGGGCCAGGCCTACAGCGCCTTCGGCTCGTCGGTGGCCTCGGCCGGCGACGTGAACGGCGACGGCCTGAGCGATCTCGTCATCGGCTCGGTCTTCGGCGACACCGGCGGGCTAGTCGACAACGGCCGCGTCTGGGTCTACGCGGGCCAGCCCGACGGCCAGGCGCCCGTGCTTCTGCGCGAGTGGGACGGCAGCCATTCCTACGAGAACGTCGGCAACTCGGTGGCCGGCCTCGGCGACCTCAACGGCGACGGCTTCGCCGACGTGGGCTCGGGCTCGCCCGGTTTCACCGGCAGCGTCAACAGCGAGGGACGCTTCCAGGTCTGGTACGGCAACGGACAGGTCCACGGCCCGGCCTCGGCCTGGACGGTCCGCGCGCGGCGGGTCGACGGCGCGACCCCCGTGTCGCTGGGCGGCATCATCGGCGCTTCGCGCGACTTCCGGCTGGCAGCCTACGGCCTGAGTGCGGCCGGACGCGTGCCGACGCGGCTGGAGTGGGAGACGGTCGCTGCCGGGCAGGACTTCGCCGTGCAGTACCCCGGCGCGCCGGACCGCGGCGCCTGGGTGACCTCGGGGGCGTGGTATGGACCGGACCTGCAGACCCCCGCGATCGCCGCGCCGACCGGCGGCACGGCCTGCTGGCGCGCGCGCGTGGCGGCGCGGTCGCCCTACTTCCCGCACTCGCCGTGGTTCTCGCCCGTGCGCAACGGCTGGTCCGAGATCGACCTGCGCTGGGCGGACTGGACCATCGGCGTCGACGATCCGGGCGTGCCGGGCGTGGCGGGGCTGGGCCTGGCGGCGGCGCCCAACCCGTTCAACCCGCGCACGCACCTGCGCTTCGCCCTGCACCGCGACGGCGCGGTCCGGGTCGAGGTGTTCGACCTGGCGGGCCGGCTGGTCCGCGTCCTGCTGGACGAGGTGCGGCCTGCCGGCGCGGTCGACCTGGTCTGGGACGGCCAGGACGACGCGGGCCGGGCGGCCGCTTCGGGCCTGTACTTCGCCCGGGTGACCGCCGGCGGCGAGACCGCGAGCTTGAAGATGACGCTCGTGCGTTGAGGCCCGGGCCGAAATGCCCTAGCATGGCCTGCAGCAGGGCCGGCGGTGCGCCGCCGGCCCTCGCTGCATCCGTGGCCGCCCCGCGGCCCGCCGATCCTGCAACCGTGGAGTCCGCCCCGCCGTGACCGGTCCCCTCGAAGCCACCCTCGTGCTGGGCAAGCCCGTGCGCTACCGCGTGCGGCGGTCGCCCCGCGCGCGGCGCATCGGGGTGCAGGTCTCGGCGCGCGAGGGGCTCATCGTGGTGCTGCCGAAGCGGGCGCCCCTGCGCGAGGCGGCCCGCGCCCTCGCGTTGTGGGCAGAGTGGATCGACCGCCAGGTCGACCACCACGGCGTGCGCCAGGGCCCACGGCGGGTCGAGCTGGTGACCGGTTCGCCGCTGATGATCCTGGGCGAGCCCCGCACCCTGCGGCTGCAGCCGTTGCCCGCCGGGCGCGCGCGGCCGCAGGTCGTGCTCGACGACGCCGAGCTGGTGCTGTCCCTGCCGCAGGCCGACCTGCTCGATCCCCAGCCGGTCCTCGAGCGCTGGCTGCGCCGCCTGGCCCGCGCCGAGCTCGAGGCGCGCACCGCCCACTGGGCCGACGTGCTGGACCTGCATCCGGCGAAGGTCATCGTGGGCGAGCGCACCAGCCGCTGGGGCAGCTGCTCGCGCAGCGGCACGCTGTCGTTCTGCTACCGGCTGGTGCTGGCGCCGCCGCGGGTGATCGACGCCATCGTCGCCCACGAGGTCTGCCACCTGGCCCACTTCGACCACTCGGCGCGCTTCTGGGCCCTGCTCGACTCGGCCTGCCCCTGGCACCGCGATGCGTCGGCCTGGCTGGCGGCCCACGAGGATGAACTCGCGCTTTAGCCCTGCGCGTGTGCTATGATCGAAGGGCGCCCATCCCACCCGGAGGTCCCATGGACGGCCTGTACGATCGAGAGCGGACCCTCGCCCTCCTGCATGAACACACCCTGACCGACAGCCTCAGGCGCCATGCCTACGCGGTCGAGGCCGCCATGCGCGCCTCGGCGCGGCGCACCGGCGGCGACGAGGCCTACTGGGCGGCGGTCGGCCTGCTGCACGACTTCGATTACGAGAAGTATCCCGAGCCGCCCGACCATCCCCTGAAGGGCGCGGAGATCCTGCGCGGGCTGGGCTATCCCGAGGCGTTCGTGCGCACCATCCTGTCGCACGCCTCGTACACCGGCGTGCCGCGCGAGGACGACTGCGCCCGGTGGCTGTTCGCCGTGGACGAGCTGTGCGGGTTCTGCATGGCCTGCGCCATGGTGCAGCCCGACCGGAAGATCGCCGCGGTCGAGGTGCGGTCGGTGCGCAAGAAGCTGAAGAAGAAGGATTTCGCCGCCAAGGTCAACCGCGAGGAGATCGCCGAGGGCGCGGACGACCTGGGGCTGGAGCAGGACGAGCTGATCGCCCACGTGCTGGCGGCGCTCGTCGAGGTGGCCGACGACCTGGGCCTGTGACGGCCGCCGGCGGGGGTGGTGCAGCGTAGGGGGTCGAAGATGACGGGCGGATGGAGACTCAACCGGAAACGCATCGTCTGGATCGCCTTGATCATCGCCGCGTTCGCGGCCATCAGCGCGGCGAGGGGCGCGCCGATCACGCCGAAGATCATCGGCATCATCCTGCTCTGCTTCGCCTGCGAGCTGGTGGACAGCTCGCTGGGCATGGGCTACGGCACGGCCCTGACGCCGATCCTGCTGGCCATGGGCTATTCGCCGCTGCAGCTGGTGCCGTCGGTGCTGTTCTCCGAGCTCATGAGCGGGTTCGCGGCCTCGTACTTCCACCACGACTCGGGCAACGTCGACTTCTCGCGCCGCACGCGCGACCTGAAGGTCGCCTCGCTGCTGGCGGCGGGCAGCGTGCTGGGCGTGGGCGTGGGCGTGAGCCTGGCGGTGCGCGTGCCGGCGGACATGCTGAAGATCATCATCGGCGTGATCATCACCGGCGCGGGCGCGGCCATCTGGGTATTGCACGCGCGCACCTTCGCCTACCGCACCTGGAAGATGGTGGCGCTGGCGGCCACCGCCTCGTTCAACAAGGCCCTCAGCGGCGGCGGCTACGGGCCGCTGATGACCAGCGGCCAGGTGCTCAGCGGCATCGAGGGCAAGGCCTCCGTGGGCATCACGTCGTTCGCCGAGGCGTTCACCTGCCTGATCGGCGTGATCCTGTTCCTGGCCAAGGGCAAGCGCTTCGACTACGACCTGCTGGTGCCCATGGTCACCGGCGCGCTGCTGTCGGTGCCCCTGTCCACCGAGTTCGTGCGGCACATCGACGAGCTGAAGCTCAAGCGGCTGATCGCCGTGGTCACGGTGCTGCTGGGCCTGTTCACCCTGTACAAGGTGCTGGCCTGAGCAGCCGCGAGAAGGACACGTCGAACATGCGGATGCGGTTGACCCGTGCGGCCTTGGCCGCCGCTGCCCTGGCCGCCGTCGCCCTGGCCGCCCCTGCGGCCGCCCAGAACTGCGTGGATTATGCCATGCAGGTGCAGGTCGTCGGGCGGGAGCCGACCCCAGCCGTGGCGCTCGTGGACCTGGTCGTGGTCGGCACGCACGTGTACGCGGCCGGCTTCATGGAAGCCGGGCTCGAGATCCTTGACATCGCCGATCCGGTGCAGCCGACGGTCGTCGCGACAACCGGAGATCCGTCGGGGTCGTCGCCGGCATGGAGCATCGCCGTGGACGGCGGCCTGGCCTGCGTCGGCGGCGACACGGCCCTGTACGTCTTCGACGTGGCGGACTCCGCCGCGCCCGTGCTGCTGGGCGTCGCGCCCCTCGACGCGGTGGCCTGGTCTGTCGAGGCCCGTGGCGGCGTGGCCTGGGTGATGGCGTCCGGAGATTCGCTGCTGGTCTTCGACCTGGGCGAGCCGACGGCGCCCGCACGCATCGGCGCACTCGGCGGCGTGCCGGTCGCAAGCAACGGATTCGGGGACACGAGCGTGCTGGCTGGTGACCGCCTGTTCGTCGTGGGCGATGCGGGCGTGACCATCGTCGACGTGGCGACGCCGTCGGCGCCGACGGTCGCGGGTGTCGTGCCGATGGTCGCCTACGGCGCGGCCGGCGTCGCGGTCGCCGGCGACCTCCTCTACGCCGTCACGCGGTGGAACGCCACCCTGCACATCGTCGACGTGGCCGTGCCCGGCGCGCCGCTGGTCCTGGCCGACCTCGTCCTGCCCCGCAGCGGCGAGACCGTGGTGGTCGACGGCGGGCGGGTCTACGTCGCGGGCTGCTGCGGCGTCGAGATCATCGATGTGACGACGCCGTCGGCACCCGTCTACCTCGGCAACGTCCTGATCGCTCCCGACACCTACGGCGCGGCGGCGAGCGACGGCTTCCTGTACCTCGCGACTCTGTCCGGCCTGCGCGTGTGCGACCTGACTTATCCGGATGCGGCGGCCGCGCCCGCCGTCGTGCCGTTGCCGCGGGCGGCTCGCGACCTGGCCGCGGCGCCCGGGCTGATCTACGTCGCGGACCTGTCGAGCGGACTGCGGATCCTGGACGCCGCCTCTCCCGACGGGCCCGCCGAGGTCGGCGCATATGCCGACGGGTCGTACGCCGTCGGCGTGGCCGCGAGGGGCTCGCTGGTCTATGTCGCCGACAGCACACGCGGGTTGGACGTGGTCGACGTCCGCGATCCGGCCGTGCCGCAGCGGATCGGCAACCTGCAGCTGGGAGGCGGGGCGGTCAGCGTCGTGGCCGTCGGGGACCTGGCCTACGTGACGACCCCGCAGATGAACCTCACGGTCGTCGACGTGTCGATTCCTGCCGCCCCCGCGGTGGTGGGGACGTTGGGCGCAGGCCTGTCCGGCGGTGCGGTCGCGGTCGCCGGCGACCTGGCCTTCGTGGTGGGAGGCGCGGGGGGCCTGCGCATCGTGGACGTGGCCGATCCGGCGGCCCCGGCTCTCGTCGGCTCGATCGTGCCCGGGACGTTCCTGCGCGATGTCGCGGTCGCCGGAGGCATTGCCTATGCCGCGGACATGGCGGGGCTGTACGTCCTCGACGTGCATGATCCGGTCGCGCCCGAGGTGCTGGCCTTCCGGCCCACGGAAGGGATCGGGGAGGCGGTGGCCGTGGTCGAAGACCGGGTCTGCCTCGTCACGCTCGACGACGTGATCGTCTTCGACGTCGCCGACCCCGGAAATCCCATCCCCATCGGCGCCCTGCGGATCTCGTCGGGTGGGCGCGACGTCCTGGTGGGCGACCGCATCCACGTGGCGACCAGCCTGGGCCTGGAGTCGGCGCCCTTGCAGTGCACCGACTCGGTCGCATCGACGATCGGCGGCGGCGGAGAGCCGTCAGCCGAGGTGCCGCCTGTCACCTTCGCGCTGGACGTCCGGCCCAATCCGTTCAACCCGCGGGCCGAGATCGGCTTCGCCCTCGACCGGCCCGAGGCGGTGCGGGTGACCATCCACGACCTGCGCGGCCGGTTGGTCCGGGTCGTCGCCGACGGCCGCCTCGCGGCCGGCCCGCATCGGTTGATCTGGGACGGCCGCGACGCGTCGGGAAGGGCCGCAGGGGCCGGCGTATACATGGTGCACCTGGCCACGGCGCGCAGCGTGCTGTCCCGCAAGTTGACCCTGCTGCGATAGCGCCAGCGGCGCAGTGGCCGCCGGGCCGTCCTGCGTGGTACCTTGGGTCCTGGCGCCCGTGACGACGCGCGCGCGACGAGGAACCCAGGACGAAAGGCGTCCCGCGATGATCCACTGGCCCGACCACCGCGTCACCGCGCTCTTCGGCATCGAGCATCCCATCGTCCAGGCCGGTATGGTCTACAACAGCGGCGCGAAGCTGGCCGCCGCCGCCGCCAACGCCGGGTGCCTGGGCCTGATCGGCGCCGGCAGCATGCGCCCGGACCTGCTGCGCGAGCAGATCCGCAAGTGCCGCACCCTGACCGCCAAGCCCTTCGGCGTGAACCTGCCGCTGCTGTACGGCCACGCGCGGGAGGCCATGGAGGTGGCCCTCGAGGAGGGCGTGCGCATCTTCGTGACCTCGGCCGGGTCGCCGCGCAAGGCCATCGGCCCGCTGAAGGACGCCGGCTGCACCGTCGTGCACGTGGTGGCCAGCCCCGACCTGGCGCGCAAGTGCCAGGACGCCGGCTGCGATGCCGTGGTGTGCGAAGGCTTCGAGGCCGGCGGCCACAACGGACGCGAGGAGCTGACGACCCTGGTGCTGGTGCCCCAGTGCGTGGAGGCGGTGACCATCCCCGTGATCGCCGCGGGAGGCATCGCCACCGGCGGCCAGGTCGCCGCCTGCCTGGCCATGGGCGCCGCGGGCGTGCAGATCGGTTCGCGCTTCGCCATCACGCAGGAGTCGTCGGGCCACGCGGCCTGGAAGCAGGCGGTGGTCGATTCCGGGCCCGCCGACACCATGCTGGTGATGAAGAAGGGCGTGCCGGTGCGCCTGTTGCGCAACCCGTTCCGCGAGCTGGTGATCGAGGCCGAGGCGCGGGGCGCCACCCGCGAGGAGCTCGACGCGCTGCTGGGCACCGGCCGCGCGCGGCGCGGCATGCTCGAGGGGGACCTGGTGGAGGGCGAGCTCGAGGTGGGGCAGGTGGCCGGGATGATCCACGACATCCCCACGGTGGCCGAGGTGGTGGACCACCTGGTCGCGCAGTACGCCGCGGCGGTGGGGCGCCTGGCCGGCGGCGCGCGCCCGTGAGCCTGCCCGCCAAGGCCGCGCCGATCGCCATCGACGCCGCCGACCTGGCGGAAGAGCTGGCGCGCCACGCGCCGGACCTGCAGCTCGACCTCGTCGGCGCGGCGGCCCTGCCCGCGGACCTGCCCCACGGCGCGCGGTTCACGCGCTGGCTCGAAGACGATCGCCACGGCGGGCTGGACTACCTGGCCCGCGACCCCGACGCCCGGCTCGATCCCACGCGCGCCAATCCCTGGGCGCGCACGCTGCTGGTGTTCGGGCAGCGCTACACCGACGGCTGGCCCGAAGGCGACGCCGACCCGTCGGCGACCGGCCGTCCCGAACCCGATGCGCCCTGGACCGCGCGCGTGGCGCGCTACGCCCGCGGCCGCGACTACCACGACGTGCTGCTGGGCGCCATGAAGACGCTGCTCGGGCGGCTGGCGGGGCGCTGGCCGGGCCTGGTGGCCTACCCCGCCACCGACACCGGGCCGTACCTCGAGCGCGAGTGGGCTTGGCTGGCGGGGCTGGGCTTCCTGGGCCGCAACACGTGCCTGATCCACGAGGCGCTGGGCTCGGGCCTGTTCCTGGGCGCGGCGCCCACCAACCTCGTGGTGGCGGGGTTGCCGGCGCCCGGCGTGCCGGCCACCGAGCCGCTGTACCACGTGCGCGGCCGCGTGCGCCATGCGCCCGCCGAAGCGGTGACCTCGCGCTGCGGCTCGTGCACCGCGTGCCTCGACGCGTGTCCCACCGGGGCGCTGGACCTCGCGCGCGGCCTGGACGCGGCGCGCTGCCTGTCGACCTGGACCATCGAGTGGCGCGGCCGGGCGCCCGACGACCGGCGGGGCGACCAGGGCGGCGTGCTGTTCGGCTGCGACATCTGCCAGGCCGTGTGCCCGTGGAACCGGCGGGCGGCCGCGCGTGCAGCGGGCGACGATGCACCGCCGCCGGTTCCCGACGCCTACGCCGATGATCCGGCCCGCGGCGAGCTCTCCCTCGCCGACCTGATCGCGCTGGATGCCGACGGGTTCCGCGCCCGCTTCCGCCGCACGCCGCTGTGGCGCGCGCATCCCGAGGGGTTGCGGCGCAACGCGCTGGTCGTGGCGGCCAACACGGGGAGGGGCGACCTTGTGGAGGGGATCGCCGCGGCCGCCGCGTCCGACGACGCGGACACCGCTGCGGTGGCGCGCTGGGCCCTCGCCAGGCTCGGAAGGGACGAAGCGCCATGACCACCACCGCCGTCGCCGCCTGGTGGCGCGCCCTGCCCAACGGGCAGGCGGCCTGCGATCTCTGCCCGGTGGGCTGCCGCCTGCGCCCGGGGCAGACCGGGCCCTGCGGCACGCGGGCCAACCGCGCCGGCGCCATGGTGCCGCTGCACTACGGCCGCGTGGTCTCGGCGGCCCTCGATCCCGTCGAGAAGAAGCCGCTGTACCACTTCCATCCCGGCCGCACCATCCTGTCGGTGGCCGCGCCCGGCTGCAACCTGCACTGCGCATTCTGCCAGAACTGGTCCATCAGCCAGCGGCACGACGCGCCCACGCGGGCGGTCACGCCCGCCGAGCTGGCGGCGCTGGCGCGGCGGCAGGACGCCGTGGGCGTCGCCTACACCTACAGCGAGCCCCTGGTCTGGTACGAGTTCGTGCGCGATGCCGCCGCCGCGGTGCGCGCCGCCGGACTGGCGAACGTCGTGGTCACCAACGGCTACCTGAACCGGGAACCGCTGGCCGCGCTGCTGCCGCACCTGGACGCGGCGAACATCGACCTGAAGTCCATGGACGACCGCTTCTACCGCAAGGTGTGCCGGGCGCAGCTCGGGCCCGTGCTGGCGGCCATCCGGCAGGTGCGCGAGGCGGGCGTGCACCTCGAGCTGACGAACCTGGTCATCCCCGGCCACAACGACGCGCCGGAGCAGATCGACCGCCTGGTCGACTGGATCGCGGACCTGGACCCGGACATCCCCCTGCACCTTTCGGCCTACCACCCGGCCTGGCGCATGGACGCGCCCGCGACGCCGCGGGCCACCCTCGAGCGGGCCTTCGCGCAGGCCTCGCGCCGGCTGCGCTACGTGTACCTGGGGAACGTGGCGGGAGAGCTGGGCCGCGACACGCGCTGTGCCGGTTGCGGCGCCGTGGCGGTGGTGCGGCAGGGCTATGCGACCGAGGTGCGGATGAACGGCGCGGCGTGCCCCGGCTGCGGGGCACGCCTGCCCGTGGTCACGGCCTAGCCGTTCTCCCACTCCTCGTTGGTGTGGCTGGCGGTCACCCAGGTGGTGATGCCGCCGCGCACGAACCACTCGCCGCGGATCTCCATGAAGCGCGGGTTGCACGCCGCCACCAGGTCGTCGAGGATGCGGTTGGTCACCGCCTCGTGGAAGGCGCCCTCGTTGCGGTAGCTCCACAGGTACAGCTTCAGCGACTTCAGCTCGATGCACAGCTGGTCGGGGATGTACGAGATGTGGAACTTCGCGAAGTCGGGCTGACCCGACAGCGGGCACAGGCAGGTGAACTCGGGGCAGTCGAACTCGATCTCGTAGTCGCGGTCGGGGCTCGGGTTGGCGAAGGTCTCGAGCTCGCGCGAAGGCGTCGTGGCCATGGTCATCCGTCCTTGGATCGGGTGGTGGCGATGTCGTGCCGATGGTAGCGCCGCGCCGCGCGGGACGCCAGCCCGGGGACCGAAAAAGGCCGCCGCCCCGACCGGGGCGGCGGCCTTCGTCCGTGGGCCCGGTCGGCCCTACTTCACCAGCGCCATGCGGCCCACGGCATGGTGGTCGCCGCTGGTGACCATGTAGAAGTACACGCCGGCGGCCACCTGGCGGCCCGCGTCGTCGCGGCCGGTCCAGTCCACCGTGTGCACGGCGGCCGGCAGCACCTCGTCCATCAGGGTGCGCACGCGGCGTCCCTTGACGTCGAAGATGGCGACCTCCGTCCGCCCCGTCTCGGACAGCGCGAAGCGGATGGTCGTCTTCGGGTTGAACGGGTTGGGGAAGGCCTGGTCCACGCGGAAGGCCACGGGCACGGCGCCCGTGTCGCCGCCCGGCACGTCCGACGCGCCGCAGCCCCCGTTCAGGGCGCCGATCAGGCCGCAGGCCCCGCTGTTGGCCGGATGGCACGGCGA
>Ga0116152_10003407_pt1 | contig 12764 bp, 11 predicted proteins | sample AD_UKC119_MetaG_FD_89894 | JGI IMG/M metagenome (GOLD analysis project Ga0116152, IMG submission 89894) | Active sludge microbial communities of municipal wastewater-treating anaerobic digesters from Hong Kong - AD_UKC119_MetaG | ecosystem: Engineered > Bioreactor > Anaerobic > Digestate...
CATAAGCAAAGTAGAGACAGAACTTATCATGCAAAAATATGAAAAATATGATACAGATACTGTAAATAAATCACTAAGAGACTTGTAATCAACAATTCAAATATAATACAAAAAGTGGCCAAAAGCCACTTTTTCTTGTATTTGTCAGAATAATTGTTTATAATATACAAAATCTTTTTTTCATCTAAAATAAATTATATAATATACAAAGATAAAAAAAGATAAAATGTTTATTTTAAAAATCGACAACAATATGAAAAAATCAAAATTAAGGGGGCATCAAGTCGTTTGTAGTGCATTCATCGAAAAAGACAACAAATTCCTAATTGTAATGTGTCCACGTTTCAAAGTACGAAGAGTACCATGAGGAAGGGCTGAACATTGAGAAAAACTAGAAGAAACATTAATCAGAGAAATGGGAGAGGAAACTTGAATAAAATTTAAAAATCCTAAGTTTATTGGATTTGGACAAGATCAACAATATCACATTAGAGGTCAAAGAGAAACCTCAAGATTAATTATGTATTATTATGTAAAAACAGATAAAATTGCAAATCTCGATCCTGATGAAGCAGAAGATTTCAAATGGGTAACTATCAATGAATTAAAGTGAATTAAAAATAAAGAATGAGCTCTTACAGATTTATTCGAAAGGAATGCAGATTTTTCATTAAATATTATCAAATAAAACATAAACCATTCAAATAAATTAACCAAATCACATAAAACATTATTACCAAAACACAATTAAAAATAATTTATTCTACACAATATTATTTTTCCAATAAAAGAAAAATAACTGTCTCCAGTTATTTTTCACCCTTCGTTCGTTAGTTCGTTCGATTGTGGTATTTAAACTTACTAACTTAATTAATAAAAGTGCATTACACACTTTAACAATCAAAATATAATATTTTTGTCATCTATTGCAAGTTTTTTTTAAAAATTAACTTTTAACTACAATATTGCAGATTTTACCTGGTATATAAATCACCTTGATTATATCTCATTGCATATATTTTTGCATCTTTTCATCAGATTGTACCAATTCCAATACCTTTGTTTCATCTTCATTTGGAGCTACATCTATAGTTCACCTAACCTTACCATTAAATTGTATAGCCATTTTTATAGTGTCTTGTACCAAATATTTCTCATCATACTTAGGCCACAAATCTTGGTTAAATAAGCTAAATTCACCTCATATCTTCTCCCAAAACTCCTCCGCCAAATGAGGCGCAAATGGTGCCAATATCAAGATGAGCTTTTCAAAAGTGTCTTTAGATATCTTTTCTACTGCAGACAATTCATTTACCAATATCATCATCTGAGATATGGCGGTATTAAAACCAAACCTATCTATATCTTCTGTCACTTTTTTGATTGTCTGGTGAAGTGTATTCAATATTTTCTTATCATCTTGGATATTTGAGTCTATTTTATCATACAAATTAACCACTTTATCAAGAAACTTCTTTACTCACTTCACACCATTTGTATTCCATGCTACAGCTTGATCAAAAGGTCACATAAACATCTCATAAATCCTCAATGTATCGGAACCAAATTCATTTATTATATCATCTGGATTGATTACATTTCATCGTCTTTTGGACATTTTACGCCCATCTTCAGCCATTATAAGTCATACATGTTGATATCTTTTAAATGGTTCATCTACTGATACAATTCACAAATCCTGCATAAATTTATGCCAAAATCTAGCATATATCATATGCCTTGTAATATGCTCAGCTCCTCATACATATACATCCACAGGATGCCAAAATTTTTCTTTTTCTGAAGAAACTAATTCATTTTGATTATTTGGATCCATATATCTCATCCAATACCAAGATGAACCAGCCCAACCAGGCATTGTATTTGATTCTCTTTTTGCATTTCATCCACATTTTGGACATTTTACATTGATTCGCTCATCAATGTTTGCCAAAGGCCCTTCTTCAGTACCAGTAGGCTCATAATTTTCCACATCTGGCAATTCTAGAGGCATTTCTTCTTCTTTCATGGCTACTACACCACATTTATCACAATGTACCATAGGTATTGGCTCTCCCCAATATCTTTGACGAGAAAATACTCGATCTTGAAGTCTATAATTTATCTTTTTTCATCCAATTCATTCTTTTTGAAGCCATTCTTGCATTTTTTCTATAGCTTCATCTGATTCTAGTCCAGTAAATTCTGCAGAATTTACAAGAATTCATTTTTCAATATAGACTCAGTCTCATTTTTTATAAACATCTCGATATATTTTATGATGTTCTACTAAATCTAAATTGTCTACTTCTTTTTCTGAACACCAATAAATAGTGTGTTTTGATTTTTCTTCTTCTGAAATTCAAACATTATTATCATTCAAAAGGTTCACTAAAAAAACTTTATCATGACATCTATCTATTCTATCCTTGTGTGGTTTATATCAACATCAAAAAGCATCTTCTAAAATAGTTTTTTCAATTTTGAAATCAGAATATCACGTTTCTTCTACAATCTCTCTTTTTAAACAATCTTCTTTTGTTTCTTTTCAATCTATTTTTCCTCAAACAAAACCAAATCTATCATTATTAAATCTAATGACCAAATATTTATTATTTTTATTTTTAATTATAGACGTAAAACTATTTATTTCATTAATTGAATATCCTTTTTTACCATGATTCTCGACTCAATACGGAGCAACCACATTTTTAATCTCAATCCCATACTTCTTAGCAAATTCAAAATCTCTCTCATCATGAGCAGGTACAGCCATTACTACACCAGTTCCATAATTTGCTAATACATAATCTCCTACATATACAGGAATTTTGTCTCCATTAAAAGGATTGATGGCATAAAGTCCATCTATCTTAACTCATGTTTTATCCTTTTGTAACTCTGTTCTCTCCAATTGTGTCTTATGCTTTGCTTTTTCTCTATATTCTTCTATCTTATCCCAATTATCAATTTTCAGTTCTCGTCTTTCAACTTTCAACTTTAAATTTTCAACTAAACTGTGCTCTGGAGCCATTACCACAAAACTCATCCCAAAAACAGTATCAATCCTAGTCGTATATACTTCTATATGTTCATCAACTTTTCACTTTTCACTTTTAACTTTTAACTCAAACTGAGTTCATTCTGATTTTCCTATCCAATTTTTTTGTTGCTCTCTAGCTGAATCTGTCCATTCTGGTAATTGATCCAATCATTCAAGCAATCTTTCAGTATATTTGGTAATTCTAATAACTCGCTGTCTCATAAGTCTTTGTTCTACCATAGTACCACATCTTTCACATGTACCATCACTACTTAGATCTTCATTCGCCAATCATGTCATACACTTTGGACATCGATTGATTGGTTTGTAGTCCATATATGCCAACCTATGACTATCTATAAAATCCTCTTTAGTCATTCCATCAGGAACTTTCAACTTTCAACTTTCAACTTTCAACTCAAGTTTTTCTATCTTTTCTGCTTTTCTACTTTCCTCATCAAAATAATGTCCATATAGCTTAAGAAAAACTTGCTGTGTTCGTTTAAAATATTTTGGATCTGCTGTATTTACTTCTCTATCTCGATCATAGGTACAACCAAACATCTCTAGTTGTTTTTTGTAAGTCTCAATATTTTGTGCGGCTGCGTCTTGTGGTCTCATCTTATTGTCGATTGCATATTGCTCAGTTCAAAGTCAAAAAGTATCAAAACCCATAGGATGAAGAACTTTTTTTCACATCAACATATGCTTACGAGCTATTACATCAGTCGCAATATATCATTTTGGATGTCAAACATGCAATCCAGCTCAAGATGGATAAGGAAACATATCCAATATATAAAATTTTTCTTTTTCTTGATCTTCTGCTACTTTATACACACCCTCTTCAGATCGTTTTTTTTGTCGTTTTTTACCAATCTCTACAAAGTCCATTTTCTACAAAAATTTATATAAATAAATACAAGTAGACACAAACAATAAAATATTTTTTTACCAATCAAAAACAAGCAAAAATAAAAATAAATAGACTAAAAAACAAAAAAACTTAGACAAAATTTGACAGGGAAATTTTTGTGACTATAATATACCTACAAATAAAAATCATACCAACAAAAAAATTCTATAAAGATAGAATCAAAACTTTAAAAAAGACCTCAGCATTCGGGGTCTTTTTCTTCTTGATAAAGAATAAAACTTGTGTATTATGACAAATATATTTTACAAAATACAAACAATATAAAATGAATCTAAAAGTATATAGCTCAGAAAAATTTGAAAGAAACAAATTGTGGTACATTATTTTTGCAAGTATTTTTATAATTATTTTTCTAGTATCTATACTATACAAAAATATAGTATGAGCTATATTGATGTTTTTTTTGCTATGATGATACCTATATTATGGCATAATAAATAATAACGAAATTATGATGAAAATAACAGATGAATGAATAATTATATGAGACAAATTAAGAAACCGATGAGAATTCATATGATATTCAATTGAGATAGATCCCAAAAAACAATACATAAAAAACATAGTATTGATTAGCCAAAAACATCATAATATACATACAATCAGCGACAACAAAGAAAATACAAAAAAATTCTTAGAAGAATTAAATAAATTTTTACCTTTAATATGAGAGTTTCCACAATCTTTTTGGGAAAAAGCCTCTAGAAAAATGAAATTATAATAACGTCTAAACGTAACATCGTTGCAACGTTCAAACGTTTTAATACCGAAATATTAACATGAAATTTGAAAATCTAAAAATCCGAAAAGAATCAATAAACCTATATTATGAGATATCATGAATAGTTGAACAAAACAAAAACATTAGAAACTTTTTTAAAGATCAAATATTAAGAGCAACTCTTTCTATTAGCAACAATATAGCAGAAGGTTTTGAAAGAGATACCGATAAAGAATTAAAGAGATTTCTATACATATCTAGATGAAGTTGCTGAGAGGTTAGAAGTATGTTACATATAGCATTAAAAAAGAAATATATAAACAACAATGAATTCGAACAATACTATGACAAAACTAAACACATAAGTATTATGATATACAAATATATTAAAACACTAAAAACAACATAATCAAAAATTGTATCGTTGCAACGCTGCAACGCTTTAACGTTGAAACGCCTATACATGAGCCATAAATTAGTAATAAAAGATGCTGCACGACAACTAATATGAAGAGTTATCAGCTGACTTTGTGGTTTTCTTGTAATTAAATTTGTATCTCCATATCTATGACCATTAAGATATTGAGATTATGGTACTATCCTAAAATTTTTTGCAATTTGGTCTGCAATGGCTGATTTCTGACTATATGTCATAGCAGTAAAAAGGCTTTGAATAATCAAAAAGGAAGAAGAATGAAAAGAAAATAAAATAAAAATGAAAGATATTTATGGTAAATTTGTAGGAACAAGATTTATCATAATGAGTATAGTATATTTTGTAGCAATAATTGTGGCATACTTTTTACCTGCCTATACATCCAATCCATATATAGTGCGAGGATTGCCATTGGGTATGGTATTTTCTGCAAGTTTCATGGCCGCATGAATACTCCAACTACCATTGCAACTATTCTGGAGAATGAAGGATTTAAGTGTCGGTCTAATATTAGCCAGAATAAGTCAAATAATAATACTTATAGTCACATTGTTTGTCTTATTACCAAGCGTAGACTTTACGAGTTGAGATCCTAAATCAATAACTGCATTTTTACTAATACTGATTTCTGTGGTTGCCAGTGGTGTGACACAGCTATTGTATGTAGTACACAAATCAAATCAAAAACTAAAACTTAAAATACAGTTTGACAAAAAATTCACCAAAGACATTGTAAAATGAAATTGGAAATATTGATTATCTTATTACCTAAGCAGTTTTCATACCCTCATAGTTTTGATATTTTTATCTAACTTCTTTCCTACTTCGCAATGATTTGTATACACATGAATATGGGCATTGTGACTGACACTGATCGAAGTATTTTTGATTATACCATCTGCATTGTGAAATAGTCTATTGCACAATGTGGCATCATACACACATGAGGCCAAAAGAAAAAGTTTTGGAAATTTAATGACATTAGTAACACGAATATGATGAATAGTGTTATTAAACTTCTTTTTGTTTAAAAATGAAATCATATATATCATATCATGATCAGATTTTATATGAAACAGTTTGGCAAATCCTTGAACAAATATCATATTACCATACCTATGATTGGTATTATTTTTAAGTTTTATAAAACAGATATTCAATTATATCTTTGTAGCAAATGAAAAACAAAATAAATTGTTAAACATAAATCTTTTTGGTGTTACTATAGGGCTCGCGGCAGGTCTATACCTTATACCAAAATTTCAAATAGTTGGATGAATAGCTACGCAAGTATTATTAGAAATTCTGTTTGTAATATGAGCAATATACATCTGATATAGACAAAAGGTGCTCCCAAAAATCAATCGAAAAAAAACAACTACACTCATCGCAGTTATCTTAATTATTTGAACATTATGATATTTGTATATCAACATAGATTATACTAATTTCCGACAATTTATATTGGCAGCATCAGCTATCAATATACCTATATTGTTGTTTTCTCTACCAAGTATTAAAAAAATCGCTCGCTGACTTACTCAATAAGACTAAGCTGCGTTTGTAATAGATATGTCAGCATTTTTTATTGTATCCAAACTAACTATTTTAACTTCTTTTGAAGGCTTTTCTACAACATCCCATATAAGCCATTTTTTTCATTTTTTCTTATTATCAAGTATTTTCTTTATTTTTACATACATTGGTTCTCATTTTTTCATTTCATAACCACAACCGGATTCTTTCAGTTGTTTTTTGGAAATAAATCACTCATACTTACCCACACGAATAAAGGTTCACTTATCACTAACGTTTGTGACAATAACTAAACAAATTTCTCATTGGTTTAAACTAAACTCCTCAACAGAAAGTTTATTTTTTCCTTTATTCAAGTTAATATTTACAAAAAGTTGATCTCATCTACCATAAACTCAATTTACTTTATTCTTTGGAACAAAATAATCCAATGTCTCTATTTTTGTTTCTCATGTATCTTCATTTTTTATATTAGCTTTCGCTACAGATACAATAGTACCATTTTGATCAACATCTTTTACTATAGCCTTATAGACACCATTTTTCATTTTTATTTTATCCAAATTCTTTAGACTTTTCACATCTATATTGTATAAGGCATCACCCAAAATATCTACAAGATACTTCATATAATCTTGAGTCATCTCAAATTCATTTTTATTTGGATCCAAATTAAAATCATCTAAATATTTTTCTTTCCTCAAATCTCTCCAACTTTTTTTCTCAACAAATTGAGGGCAGTTGTTACTAATTACATCTCTTCCTTGTGTAGCTTTATTCAATTTATCTGCAAAATCAGAATTTGAGTTTTTGTGGTTTGTTTTAGACATCATTTGATTTAATTTTTTAAATACATATACATTATACTCGTAAACACAAAATTTTGCAAATTTAACAAACCGATATTATGAAGACACTAGCTATAGAGACAAGCTGTGATGATACATCTATATGAATAATCAATTTTGATTGAAATATTTTTTCTGTAGACCAACTTTTGGCTTATTCCCAAGTAAAAGAACACAACGAGTTTGGTGGTGTAGTACCAGAAATAGCATCAAGATTACACTCAGAAAAAATTATAGCAGTCTTAAACCAAATCTGACGAGATAAAATCAGAGAAGTAGACAATATATGTGTCACATCTCACCCATGATTACCAGGATCTTTGGTAGTGTGAAAAACAGTAGCAGCACAACTAGGAGAATATTTTGATAAACCAGTAATACATGTCGACCACATTATATGACATATTTTTGCATTATTTTTGGATAGAGATATGCATGGAATAAAATTTCCTATGATCATACTCACAGCATCATGATGACACAACAATATTTATTACGTAACAACGTCAAAACGTAACAACGATTCAACAACTCAAACAAACGTTGAAACACTGAAACGTTGAGACGCCGAATCAATTCATCATCGATGAGATTATAAAATCACAAAAATATGACAGACCTTAGATGATGCTGCATGAGAATGTTTCGACAAAGTATCTAGGATGTTATGATGACCATATCCATGATGAGTACGAATTAGCCAACAAGCATCCAAATGAAAAGCAAACAAAAAATTTGAATTAAATAGAATACGACTATCAAATGATAAATTCGAATTCAGTTTTTCGGGTATAAAAAGCCAAATAAATCAACTATTAAACAATTATAATCTCGAAACACTAACAGACTGAGAAATCCAAGATATAGCTTATGAATTTCAAGAATCAATAGTAGAGGTCTTAGGTAAAAAACTAGCTAGAGCAGCCATAAAATACAATGCACAAAGCATTTGATTGTCAGGTTGAGTATCTGCAAACGATAGACTAAGACAATATATCCAAGAACTAATAGACAACAAGCAATGGATCAAAAATCAACAAGAAAATATCCCACTTTTAAAGGAAGAAAAAGAGGATTTGAATTTTAAACCGCAACTTCTTATACCAAACAAAAAAATATACTGTACAGACAATGCAGCCATGATATGAGTAGCATGATTATTAAAAGAAAAACAAGATAAATAAAAATTAATTACTATTGAATTAAACAGAGTTTTGTTTATAAAATTATGCGAATTTTCATTTATTTTTTCATTTAACAAAAATAATGGATATTAGCACATACAAACAACAAATTGAAAAAGCAATTTGATATCTAGAAAAAGAGTTACAATCTCTACAAGTTGGTAGAGCATCATCAGGTCTAGTAGAAAACATTACTGTGCATGCAAGTTACTGAGACATGAAAGTCCCACAAGTAGCACACGTTACAATATTAGATCCACAGACTCTCAAAATAGAACCACGAGACAAAAATGAGACAAAAAATATAGAAAAAGCAATCTATGATGCTGAGATATGACTTAGCCCCCAAAATGAATGAGAATATATTTTAATCAAGATACCTCCTCTCACAGAAGAAAGAAGGATAAATATTACAAAAAAAATAAAAATAATGTGAGAAGACACCAAAGCACAGATTAGACAGACAAGACAAGATGCCATGAAAAGTACCAAAAAATTGCTAGACAACAAAGAAATATCAGAAGATGAAAACAAAAACAATGAAAACAACATAGAAGACATGGTAAAACAATTCAACACAAAAATAGATGAATTAGTAAAAAACAAATCAGATGAAATTATGAAAATATAATAATTAGTCTACAGCTATTAGCCAATAGCTATTAGCTGAAAATTTTAAAACTTAAAATTTTCCTTATGTGATTCTTAAAAATGTTATGAACACAAATCGTAATGCGTCCAATATTCAATTTACTAGTTGTATTTTTAGCAATATTTGGATGAAATCTTGGTATAGCAATTATACTACTTACACTTACTGTTAGATTTTTGATGATCAACCTAACTTCTGCTGGTAATCAAATGCAACATGGTATGTGAAATATGCAACCAAAGCTACAAGAAATACAAGAAAAATACAAAGATGATCCATCTAAACTTTCACAAGAAACTATGAAAGTTTTCAAAAAAGAAGGTAAATGACCACTAAAATGATGTCTTATGATGTTGGTTCAATTGCCTGTATTTTTATGACTATTCTATACTGTGAGAAAATTATCTGAATGAACAATACCTGAATCTCGACTATATAGTTTCTTCTACAACTTTGGTGGACAATATGCTTCTGCTACAGCGATAGATGACTGATCTATTACACATACGTTTTTGGGTATGGACCTACTTGCTACAAAAAACATTGCACTTACAGCGATAGCTGTAGTATTTACATATTTACAAATGAAACTTACAAATCTTGTAAAGCCCAAGACACCATCTATACCATGACAAAAAACACCTGACATGGGTAAAATGATGTGAATGATGACCGTATTTATGGTATTTATAATGTGATCTTTTGTATATAGTACACAAGCAGCTATAGGACTTTATATAGCTACTACTACATTGTTTAGTGTAGCACAATATACTATACAATATAGAAGCTTACTAAAAGCAAAGCGATTGGAATTTAGAAAAAAACCACAAATAATAAACAAATAAAAAGTGTTGAAACATCTCAACATTGAAGCGTTGAAGTATTTTTATAAATAAATTAATTTAAACAAATGAGTACTGGAAAAATTACATCAATTAGATGAGTAGTAATAGATGTGGCATTTGAATGAGAATTGCCAAACATCTATGATGCATTGGAAACAAAAGCCAAAAACAGTGAATGAAAAACTGTAGTAATAGAAGTGTTACAACAATTGGAAGATGGTGTAATAAAGTGAATAGCAATGGACACTACAGATGGTCTAAAAAGATGAGATGAAGTAATAAACACAAAAGCTCCTATATCTGTGCCAGTTGGTCCAGAAGTTTTAGGAAGAATTACAAATGTACTTGGAAAGCCAATCGATAACAAACCAGAGATAAAATGAAAAGCTAAACGACCCATACATAGACCTGCTCCAAAATTTGAAGAACTTACAAATGAGGCAGAAGTATTAGAAACTGGTATCAAGGTAATCGATCTAATTGCTCCTATTTTGAAATGAGGTAAAGTATGATTGTTTGGATGAGCATGAGTATGAAAAACTGTAACTATGCAAGAGCTTATTGCCAATGTAGCCAAAGCGCACTCATGATTATCTGTTTTTTGTGGAGTATGAGAGAGGACAAGAGAATGAAATGATCTATACTACGAAATGAAAGAATCTGGAGTAATAGACAAAACAGCTATGGTATTTGGACAAATGAATGAAATGCCATGACCTAGAGCTAGAGTAGCTCTTACAGGTCTAACTATGGCGGAATATTTTAGAGATATAGAAAAAAAGGACGTATTACTATTTATAGACAATATATTTAGATTTACACAAGCTGGTGCTGAAGTATCTGCTCTTATGGGTAGAATACCTGCTGCTGTATGATACCAACCAACATTGGCCAGTGAAATGGGTAATCTACAAGAAAGGATTACATCTACAAACAATGGATCTATTACTTCTATACAAGCAGTATATGTACCTGCTGATGATCTTACTGATCCTGCTCCAGCGACAACATTTGCTCACTTGGATAGTACAATCGTATTGTCTAGACAAATCGCTGCAAAAGGAATTTATCCTGCTGTAGATCCTCTAGATAGTAACTCTACAATACTTAGTCCTGAAGTGGTTGGTAAAAAACACTATGAAGTAGCACAATGAACTATGAAAATATTACAAAGATACAAAGAGTTAATGGATATTATAGCAATTTTGTGAATGGATGAACTATCATCAGAAGACAAACAAATAGTATATAGAGCTAGAAAAGTAGAGAAATTCTTTGGTCAACCATTTTCTGTAGCAGAACAATTTACTGGTATGGAATGAAAATATGTGCCATTGGAAAAAACTATAGAATGATTTGAAAAAATAATAAATTGAGAAATGGATGATATACCAGAAAGTGCATTCAACTTTAAAGGTACAATTGACGAAGTAATTGAAGCTGCAAAAAAGCTAGAAAAAGAACCAAAATAAAAAAATATACAAAACCCTGAATACATTTCAGGGTTTTATGTTAATTAGTTAGTTGTTATTTGTTATTTTTAAAGCACATAACTAAATATGTACACAACTAAACTAATATACGAATATACAACTAACAATTAAAACAATCCTAGAATGAACAAACACTTTTACAACACAATACTCCAACACAAAGAATATGAAATACCCAAGATAAAATGATCTAGATTTATAGGTAATGTTTTTCATATAAAAAACCAAGAAGAAGCCAAAGAATACTTAAAACAAATACAAGAAAAACACAAATCTGCTACACACAACTGCTATGCTTATACTTATTGAACAAATATCAATTTTGATCTATTTGGAAATTTAGAAATCACACCTGAAAATTTCAAACAAAGTGATGAATGAGAGCCAGCAAACACAGCATGAAAACCAATCCTAGCACAGATCCAATGACACAAACTACACAATATAATGATCGTAGTCACTAGATATTTTGGTGGTACTTTGTTGGGTATATGATGACTTATACAAGCTTACTGAGAATGTGCAAAACAAACCATCAAACAATCAAAGATTGTGGAACTAAGCATTGATGAAACTATTGAAATAAAGGCAAATTATGACCTAATTTCGATAGTAATGAATCTCATAAACAAATATGATTGAAAAATCGTATCAGAAAAACATTGAGACCAAGCTCAGATTACATGCCAAATAAACAAATGACTTCTATCAGATTTCAAAAAAGAAATAAAAAACAAATCCAATGGAGAAATAAATTTGTAAAAATACTAAAAACAATTATTGTATAAAACCAGGTGTAGAATTAACCTTTACAATTAATTCTTGCACTTGAAAACACAAAACATAAAATTTAAGTTATAAATTCACAACTAGCTTTTTATACAAACCATATTCCTATTTACATACAAATATAGTATAAAATAAGCAATACGTATAAAAGCTAGTTAAAGAACATTTGCCTCAACAAAATAGAACATTGAGTCAAACGCAAGTCCTCACATTCGTTCGGATACCCTAACATTCCACTATCCAACATCTTCCGTTATCTCTCCAGACATCGGATCAG
>Ga0116152_10003408_pt1 | contig 12760 bp, 11 predicted proteins | sample AD_UKC119_MetaG_FD_89894 | JGI IMG/M metagenome (GOLD analysis project Ga0116152, IMG submission 89894) | Active sludge microbial communities of municipal wastewater-treating anaerobic digesters from Hong Kong - AD_UKC119_MetaG | ecosystem: Engineered > Bioreactor > Anaerobic > Digestate...
CTTCCAACGTAGAGCCATTCCCCTTCGTCTGACCCGAGAAACAGTCGTATCGTTCGTATGGCAGTCGAAGGGGAATGGCTCTACGTTGGAAGTACTATCAATGTAACCCTCAACTCTACCAATCGACAATACGATTGCGTTGTACCGAACAGCGCCATCTACGAAGATGATAACGGTAAATTCGTCTATCTTATGGTGACGAAGTCCAGTCCACTTGGTGACCGTTACATTGTGAAGAAAAAATCAGTCAAGGTATTAGCTACTGACGGAAGTGTTAGCGCTTTGGATGCATCATCCGTAAATGGCGAATACATTATTACGCGAAGCGAGAAACCACTGGAGAGCGGAGATCAAGTTCGCCTTGAGGATTACCAACAGGAGGCATAAGCCATGCGTTTTTGGGATAAAATCAAGCGCATACTCATGCGCGCATGGTCCGGAATTTGCTACACCATGCATCATTTTCTGCTGCTTTTGCCATTTGTTTTAGTGGTGTTATCACTTGTCTTCAGTATTCTTTCAATTGTGCGCATCAATAATGTTGTGGATTCGCAATATCGACAGAACGCGGCCGACTACTTTGCTACAGGCAAAGATACACCCTATCGACAAATAACTGTACTTGGTCAGGGACAATACCAAAGTGACGGCAGTGCTCCACTTTATGCCGGACGCGGTGCCGGGCTTTCGGAAGCGGAGATTGAAGAAATCCGTGACAGCCTCAATCAAACAGTGTCAACTACTTTGCTAGAAAAACAAAGCAATAGCAATGCAACAAGAAACAGGGAGCAGGAAGAATCGTCGGCTCGTCAATGGCTGGATGCATATTCGAGCCAAGGCACATTCACCCTCGCTTCCGAGACGGAAGATGGCTCTCGATTCGAGTCTAAGGGAGCAGTGGTCGGCGTCAGCGGTGCGTATGCTTCCTTTCATCCATTTGAATATCTGGCGGGTGGTTTTCTTGTCGAAGATGCGGTCGATTCAACAAATATCGTCCTCAATCAAAAAATGGCTTGGAACCTTTTTCACTCCTATAACGTGACGGGAAGAGAAGTACTTATCTACGGCACAACCTTCCGCGTTGTAGGTGTCGTCATCGAAGGTAGCGGAAAAATTGATGAGAGTGTCGGTGTGAACGATGCACGTGCCTACATCTATTTCGATGAGCTTGCTAAGCTCAGTACAGGTGCGACTACGACTGGAACCGATGGTGAAATCGACAATCCGGAGGATGGATCGCCTTTGGCTGTAATGTGTTACGAAGTTCTGCTGCCCGATGTAATCAGCGGCATTGCTGTCAACGATCTCAAGCAAGCAATGGCATTCTACGAAGAAGGATCGACGTCGATTCAAATAATTAATAACACTGGTCGTTTCGGATTGATTCGTCTGTGGAAAGAGTATTTCCCCTTACAAGATCATCCGGATAATGTCGCTGGTCTCACTATCCCGACTTTTGAGCTTTCGGCGCGTATGGCAGAGCGATTCTTGCTCTTCTGGTCGGCGATACTGATTCTCTCTCTCATCACCCTTTTGGGGTCATTGGTATCCATTTATGCCTATTTTCATGGAAAAAAGAGCAAGCATGAAAAGGTGAAAAATGAGGAGAGTGAGCCGGAGGACTATATCGACGTTCGTCGTGTTTGACAAAATATACAAAGAAATGCAAATATCATTTGACGCTCGCTTTTATACGTGGTACTATCGCAAATAAGGAAGCTTAACGCTATGTATATTACATTACATTACAAGATGCCATCTTGGTTATCTTGCATCCTTATAGCGACAATTTCCCCATCCTGTCGCTGAAATCGAAGCCTGTAGTTCCCCCTACAGGCTTCCACTTTGCATTTCGTATGGAATTGAATCTTCGTTTCCGTATTCATCGATAAGCAAGAAAAAGGCGGTAACATCATGCATCCATTGGCGTGTTTTTCTGAAAAAATACCGAGCAAATGGATTTCTATGGTTTCTGTCGTTTTACTCCTTGCATTTTCTTTCTCATCTTGCTCATGGCCCATTGGAAAGCAATCTACTGATACTTTTGAGTCGAAAACACTCTTTGCTATGGATACCATAATTCTTCTGGAAGCCTCCGGAGAAGAGGCCTCATACGCACTTGTGGCAGCGGAAAACACAATTCGAGCATATGAAACGATGTTTTCTCGCACATCAGCCACCGGTGACGTTGCTATGATAAACAACGCTACGGAAGAAAACCCGGCAGAAATCTCACATTTTACCTACAATCTCATCTATCAAGCCATGGAACTATCTGAAAAAACGGACGGAGCGTTCGACCCGACACTTGGTGCCGTATCGACATTGTGGGGCTTTTCTACGGCTTCGACCGACGAGTCAATCACTATTTCGGAAGCTGAGCATTCGACGGAAACCATAAGCGACCTCCGCGTACCAGATGACGATGACATTGCTGCTGCACAAGAGACGGTCGGAATAGAACATATACATATGTCAGCAAATGAAGACATCTGGCTTGATCCCTGTACGATTCTCGATCTCGGTGGTATCGCCAAGGGCTATATCGCCGATTTAGTCATAGAGTCGATGCAAAATTATGATGTAACTGCTATTATGATTAATCTTGGTGGCAACATCCGAACATGGGGAGCGAAAGCATCAGGCGATCCATTCGTCATTGGCATTCAGGATCCTTCTTGTTCCGATGCACTTATCGGTACTATTGATTTGACGGGAGAGGGCTCCGTTATCACCAGTGGAAACTACGAACGGTATTTTGAAGAAGATGGAGTGCGCTACGGACATATCATGGATGGTGAGACTGGTCGTCCTGTCGACACAGACCTATTATCTGTGAGCATCATTAATGAAGAGGGAGCGACGGGAGACGCCCTGTCGACGGCCTTGTTCGCAATGGGTGAGGCGCGTGCCGTCACATATGCACTGGAAAACAACCTTTCAGTCATCCTCGTCAACGAAGAAAACGAAATTCATATCACATCCGATTTGCAGGATGTTTTTCAAGGAGAAGAGAATCGCGATGTCCGAATTATCAACGAAGCAACATAAAAGGGATTCCAATAAGCTCTTCTCACGCCTCCGTTTTCGCTGGGGCGATGCCGTCGTGATTCTTTGCGTTCTTGTGGCAGCAGTTTGTTTGGGTGGAATGTATATATATAAAGCACACCAAACGGAAGATTCTCTTCGCGTCCTTATCACACAAGACGGTGCCGTCTTGATGAACCGCTCGTTGTCGTCATTTGAAACACCCGAGAATCTGACAATTACCACAGAACACGGTACGTTGACAGTGTATCTTTCTTCGTCCGAGGTATATATCTCATCATCAGATTGTGACGATCAAATCTGTGTGCATCAAGGGTCATTATCTCAGGCAGGGGATGGTGCGGTTTGTTTGCCGAATCGAGTGGTTGTCGAAATCATTTCTGATGACGAGGCGACGGAAAAATCTGTCGATATGGTGGCGCGATGAATAACAGAAAGACAACCAACCCGATTTATCTTCTTTCTGTCATGGGCATTCTCGTCTCAATGGCATTGATATTAAGTATCGTGGAATCCATATTATGTCCACAGGGACTCTTGCCGGTGCCGGGATTCAAATTGGGCATGGCAAATATTGCGATTGTAGTTAGTATCTATCTTTTGGGGCCGAAGCCGACAGTGGGAATTGTTCTCGTACGAGCTCTTTTGCTTTGGGCACTTGGCGGGAACACCATAGGACTTATGTTTTCGCTTGCGGGCGGATTGTTGGCACTATTGTCTATGAGCCTTTTGCAAAGACTTCCGTTCATCTCTCTCTGGGGAGTCAGTATCGCGGGTGCCGCCGCGCACATGACCGGGCAAATCGTCGTCGCAATTTTTCTTACAGGAAATACTTATGTTGTGTCCTATCTGTCGATTTTACTATTGACTTCAATATTGACCGGAGGCGTAATTGCATTTTTGTCAGCGCCGGTCATCAATGCGTTATTGCACGTGCCTTTCGTGAACAAAATCCAGCACGATATCATGAAAAATGATCATCCATAAATTGTTTGTAAGCATTTATATTCCTGCAAATTCTGAACGGTTTATGTGTCTTTGTCAATTGTCGTTGCCGAGGTGTTTATGCTACAATAGGGAAGGATGATTTCTATCGTCCGAATCTCGATAAGGGGGCCTCGGTACATGCGAAAAAACGACAATCTATTTTGGCCGCAAAAAAGCATATTGCATCCGAAGCCGCCGAAGCCCGTATATGAGCCAGTCCGGAGAATACGCATGACGTTGACACGTGAGGAACAACACATTGTGGATTCCGTGGCCGCTCGGCATTTTTCTTTACCAATTTCGATTTTAATGGAACATGCGGGCATAGCCGTGGCCGATGCGTGCATGAGTCTGGCTGGCGCCAAGACGACGCCAATTCATGTTTTTGCAGGGAAGGGTAACAACGGCGGTGACGCCTATGTCTGTGCCCGTATTCTATACGGACGAGGTTTCCCTGTAACCATTTGGGATTGTTTTACCGATACCAATCACACTGGCGCCATTCGCACAAATCGTGAGGCATGCATTGCACTTGGCATACGGATTCGCCCGTGTGAGGAGTTTAATCCAAACGTATGGGCGGGAGGTGTTTCTCGCATGATGGACGACGAGATGCCTGGTATGCCGTGCGTCATTGTCGACGGAATTATCGGAACCGGATATGATGCAAAACGTGCGCTTCCTTTCCGACTTCGCTCCATTACACGCAGTATTGAAGAAGGCCATGTGCGCGGTGCACGCGTACTTTCCATTGATATACCTACAGGTGTTGATGCAAATACGGGAGAGACAGATGCTTCTGCCGTTCGTGCTGACATGACCGTCACCTTTATCCTTCCGAAACACGGCATGACCATTGGCCGCGGTCCCGCATTTTCAGGCCAAATTCGCGTATCGACAATTGGATTGCCGATTAACTTTGCGGACATTGCACTTTCTGCAGGTGCAAATCAATAACTATCCATTTTCTCGTTTTCCCTCCGCCGAAAGCAAGCGAAGCAATGCAAGCGAAGCATTGCAACCGAAGCTATCTCCATCAAATAAAAGTGAGGTGTTACTATGGACAGACAGGCTTTTTCCCGAATGAGTTACGGACTTTATGTGGTTGGTGTTCAAGGTGAAGAACGACTGGCCGGTTGTGTTGTCGATGCGGTTATGCAAACGACGACTGAACCGCCGACGCTTGCTTATGCTGCGATGAAGAAAAACTATACCACATCACTTCTCCTTCCTGACACGCGTTTTACGATTTCCGTGTTGGCCAGAAATGTCGACCCGTTTATCGTATCCGACTTCGGATACCAAAGTGCTCGAACCGCAGAAAAATGGGCTCATGTCGAGCATGAAATGTGGAACGAGCTCCCCATTGTTTCACATCAATCGGCCTATCTTTTCGCGCAGGTTACCGAAGTGAAGGAGCTCTCATCTCATATGCTTATCTTTGCCGACATCATCGACGCAAAAATCGGGGACGATGCGCCAATTATCTATGCGGACTATCTCGAAAATAAAAAGGCGGAGGCCACCGCGAAATTCATGGCCTTCAAAGCAAATCTCGCCAAATGAATGACGCCATATCAATTTCTGCCATCGAAAGGAGAACATCACCTATGATGAAAATTACTTTTTATGATACAAAACCGTATGATCGAGAATGGTTTACGAAGTTCACGCCGGTAGATGACTACAAAATCCGATTCATCGAAAGCAAACTAAATATCGACACGGCCGTGTTGGCAAAGGGCAGCGAAGCAATATGTATTTTTGTAAACGATGATGCATCCGCTCCCGTTATCGATGCCCTCTATGAAGCCGGTGTTCGCCTCATTCTTCTCCGTTGCGCCGGATACAATAACGTCGACTTTCAAGCTGCCTACAAAAAAATCCACGTTGTCCGAGTACCGGCATATTCGCCATATGCTGTTGCCGAGTATGCATCTGGCTTACTTCTCTCTATAAATCGAAAAATTCATCGAGCATATATGCGCACAAAGGAATACAATTTTTCTATCAGTGGATTTATGGGTATGGACTTGAACGGAAAAACAGCCGGCATCATCGGTACAGGCAAAATTGGCCGTATCATGATGGACATTCTTCGCGGCTACGGTATGCATATCATCGCCTACGATCCGCACCCGAACCCAGATATCGAGGCGCAATATGTCTCGCTTGATACTGTTTTCGCCGAAGCAGACGTTATTTCACTCCATTGTCCGTTGACGCCGGAAACGAAGCATATCGTGAACGAGGAGCATCTCGCACTCATGAAGCGAAACGCCATATTGGTAAATACCTCGCGTGGCGCTTTAGTTGATACAAAAGCTCTGATTCAAGCTATATACACCCGAAAAATCGGCGGTGTCGCGCTTGATGTCTACGAAGAAGAAGACGAATACTTCTTTGAAGATCGTAGCAATGATATTGTCGAAGACGATGAACTGGTCCGATTGATGAGTTTTCCGAACGTGATCGTTACTTCTCATCAAGCCTTCCTTACGGAAGAAGCAATGACAGGCATCGTAACGACCACACTAGCAAATGCAGAAGCCTACGTTAAAGACGATTTTCTCGCAAATGAAATCTGTTATCGTTGTATAGAATTTGGAAAATGCAATCGAAATGAAACACGAAAGAATTGTTTCTAAGCCTGTTGTTTTGGTATTATGCTTTATGGACGAATAGTTTCTTTTGTGGAGGTATCGTATTGATGAAAAAAATAGCATGGATTATTGTATTTTCCATTTTACTTACCATGACGGCATGCCTATCAAATCCATATGAAAAAGAAACGGAAGACATAGAAGAACCGACGGAAGCCACCACGACAGAAACGGAAGAACCAGAAGCAACTCCGACACCGACACCGGAGCCGACAGAGACTCCGACCCCTACGCCGCGTCCATCTCCATCCGCAACTCCGACACCGACACCGACTCCAGAGCCGAAGCCGCTCGAAATCATTTCAAAAGATGAGGAAAGAGAAGAGACCATCGACGGCATTTCCATCCTACATCACGAAATTGAAAAAGCGTATCGTTTCGAAGGCGAAGAAGACTTGATTTCCTTTGTTTCCGACGACGTGACCGTTCAAATTCCGGATAATGACACGGCGTCCTCTATCATTAACGAGACGCTGGCCGTCATAGCCGAAGAATCTGCCGCACAATATATGTGGATGAAAGAACAACAAGACGGTGAGGAGCCGGCCTATCCAGGATACTCCTTTGTGCAAACCGTATCCTTTTCGATAGTGAATGATCAATTGATTGGCATTCTTTATGAGACGGAATACCGACTTGCTGGAGATGAGGCCGTCACACATAAAGTGGAGAGCCTGCTTTTTGATCGTAGAAGCGGTGATTATATCTCGTTGGACGATTTGTGTCGTACACCAAAATCATTCCGCGAGCATTTAGTAGCCTTAACCGTTGATCAATACATGGCATCCTTTCCCAATACCGAGTATTCGGAAAATACCATCCAAACCATCGCCGAGCGCTACATGGAAGATGCCGCCTGGTATATTGAGGAAGATGGCGGAGAATATGTTTTCTATTGGACACTTGGCGCCGACACCTTTGGTGAAAACGCAGGAGAGACGTTATTCTTCTACACGAGCCTCGAACAATGCACGCCATACTTCAACGCGTACGGAAAAGGCGTCTTTAGCAACAATTAAGGGTTCCTTGCACCACACGGCCTTTATATGTAGAAAAAAAGAGCGAATCAGATGATTCGCTCTTTTGTCCTTGGTAACGATTCTAATAAGATGTATGGACTAATCAATATCGCCCTATGATGAAGCATGTATTCACGTCGTCAAACGATGGAATGTCACTTTGCGTTTGAAATGGGCATCCAGAGTTCTGAATAATAATTTTCATCCTGCATACCTTTGGGGAATTTGCCTGGGTCACCATACATCTCTACGCAATAGCCTGCCGCGAATGTATATTCTTTTGCAGCCGGAAGCCATTCAGAAAATATCTTCGTGTTAACATCCTGAAGTGCTGTAGGCATAGGTCCAACACAAGGGAAAACAGCCCAGGTGAATGCAGGAATAGTTCTGGTGATGCAGCCTTCCGGCACATCCGAAGAGGGAACATATAGATCCTCAATTAAGTACTCAAACTTATCGTTTCCCATCTCTTCGTCAATATTTATGCCAAACATGCCGCATATATTCTTACCATTCGCAGATTTACAGTGCTCTTGCCAGAACGCGGGGATTTCGTTTTTGCAGGTTTCGTAGTGAAACTCCTTGGATACCGCCAAAACAGTGAAGCTGTCCTTTTTTTCGATTTTGTAATTCATAAGATAACCACCTTTCAAAGATATTTCAATTGCCAGCGGTGCATAAGATTTAAGTAATGCATTATCTTTTCGCACCAGAGCAGGGGATACGCCGTGAAATCTCGTGAATGCCTTTGTAAAACTATCGGGTGAATCGTAACCGTATTTCAGGGCTACATCAATGACTTTACTATCTGTTGTCGCAAGCTCTCCGCCGGCCAGAGCCAGCCTGCGATTTCGGACGTATTCCATGATTGTGTAGCCGCAGAGCATACTGAACCCTTTCTGAAAATAGAACGGAGACATGTATACATGATTCGCAATATCCTCCGCAGTAATATCGTCAGTAATATGGTTTTCGATAAACACGATGGCATCCTGAATAGCATTTGTCCATTCCACTTACATCACCTCCTGCTGTAAGAATAGCATACTTCAGCGAACAGCATCTTTCCCGATGTTTTTTGCTCAAAAGTGTCGTCTCTCTTTTTTCTTGTGCATGATAATGGGGTGAATGAAAGACTACAAAAAAGACCACCTGAATTGGTGGTCCTTGTCTTGGTGGAGCATAGGGGGTTCGAACCCCTGACCTCTGCACTGCCAGTGCAACGCTCTCCCAACTGAGCTAATGCCCCAAGCAACGAGAATTGTATTACAGAGCAGCAGTGTTTGTCAATGAATAATCGAAAGAAAAGACTGATTTGCCTATCTCAAGCGAACACGCGTGGGCTCGAATAACGCGAATCGATTCGACGAAAAGAAACAGTGCAAATGAAATATCCCTATATGTATATATAGTAATAAAAAAAAGAAAGAAAAACACATACAAAGAAAGGCACATTAATAAAAAGATAGTTTATTGCCTTCAAAATGTAACGAAAACGATTTCGCAAATAAAATCAAACGCATTTGAGAAATGAAAAAACAAGGATTTCGACAAAAAACAAATGATTTTCATTCAATTTTGCCGCAAAGACAAGGCGGGAAATAAAAATCAATACGAAAAATGGCAAATATCGAAAATCACATATTTTTGCATATTGAATGTCAAAATGTTCAATTCGAACACAAAAAAACGGGGTTGTTGTCTGCTATGTGCATAAAAAAATGAATTTCGCGTATTGCATCTTCGGTTTAATTGTTGTAAACTGACACCCGTAAGTACTCGAGATGTGCACATGTCTGTTTTGTGTGCGTGGGCGAGTCGCGAATGAGAAGCACTCATTCGTAAGTAACGGTTGGTCCTAATAAGAGTGGACAGAAATAAAACCTTATTTTTAGAGGAGGCAAACAAAAATGAAAATGAAGAAGATTTTTGCTTTGGTTCTCGCATTGGCAATGGTTGCTGGTCTTGCTACAGCATGTAAGGAAGACAAAGATGAAACCACAGCCGCGACAACTGAAGCAGCAACAACAACTACTGGTGATGCCACTGATGCTACTGATGCAACAGATGACACAACAGCAGAGCCTGCATCTTCTACACCTGCAAACGTAGCTCCTGTAGCTAACGTATCAGATGAAGGATCCGATGCAATTTCTCTCTATGGCTGGAATGAAGAATTCACAGGCCTTTTGGACAAGTGGATGCCTGATCTCGAGTACACATACGAGATGACAGAGAACACACAATACCAAGCTAAGCTTGACAGTGCACTTTCTGCTGGTGATGGCGCTCCTGACCTTTTCTTGCTCGAAGCTGACTACGCTGCAAAGTATGTAGATTCTGACAATACAATCAACATCAATGATGTCGGTATTGACTATGCAGACCTTGCAAATCAGTATGCTTATACCTATGAGTTCACGATGGATGACATCGGAGCTATCAAGGCTGTTTCATGGCAGGCTTGCCCTTGCGCTGTTTTCTATAACGTAACTGTTGCAGAAGCTGCTTTGGGCGTTTCTGAGCCTGACGATGTTGCTCCTTACTTTGCAACATGGGATAAGTTCATCGAGACAGCTGCTACTGTTAGCGAAGCTACAGACGGCGCTTGCAAGATTATCTCTGGTACAGATGATATCTGGAGAGCTTTCCTTAACACACGTTCACAGGGCTGGATCGTAGACGGTGAAGTTTATGTTGACGAAGTTTTCGATCAATATTTTGACCTCGCAAAGACCCTCTATGATGACAACCTCACATTCCAAACAGCACAATGGTCTGCTGAGTGGACAGCTAACGCTTCCAACGAGACAGTTCTTTCTTACTGGGGCCCGATGTGGTTGGTAAGATTCTCCCTCGGACTTAATGATTCGGCGGATGCTCCTTCAAACCCGACTTCTGGCGATTGGAGAGCAATCCCAGCTCCTTCTTCCTCTTACTGGGGCGGCACATGGCTCGCAGCTACTAAGTATTGCGACATGAAGGCTACAGCAAAGGACATCATGACTAAGTTCACAATCGATTCTGACTTCATGATGGGTATGGCTCAAGACGGTGAATTCGTTAACAACGTAGAAGCCATGACAACTATTGCTAACGATACAAGCTTCGCACTTGAATACCTCGGCGGACAGAATCCTTTCGGAATCCTCCTCGATGAAGCTGTAAAGATTGACCTTTCTTGCGTTGGTCCTAATGACCAAGACATCAACACGGCTTTCAACAACGCTGTAAACTCTTACCTTGCTGGCGATGTTGCAACACCTGACGATGCTATCACAGCTTTCACAGCTGCTGTCGAAGATTTGGGCGTTATCTAATAGCTAACTTCCGATCAACTCTAATTAGGTAGAATTGCGGGGCAGGGCCAATACCCTGCCCCGTATTTCATTATTAGCAACAAACGAAATTACCGGAACAAACGAATTATGGAGAGTGAACGAAGATGGCAAGAGGAACATCAGATCAATCGAAACATAAATCGGTAAGCTACCGTCGTTTTGGTTACATTTTTATCCTTCCCTTTTTCTTGGTTTACATCATATTTTCTCTATACCCATTGATTACCACGTTCGCCTATAGTGCGACGAACATGGGAAAGATGACCGCAGAATTCTATGGATTCTCCAATAGAGAATATTTCTACGACCGTTATTTGGATATGGTAGATATATATGGTGATGATTTAGAAACATATACAGGTGTCGATAAAGCGACATATATAAAGATGAAGAGCTATTTTGAACTTCAGAATAGCATCGAAACTTATGATCCACTCAACGCAGACGGCATGAATTCCATCATCGCTTTGGGCGAAAGTCAGCTTTCTGCCGCAACGATTTCAGCTGTACAATCAGCACTTGATAACCATGACCCATCCGCATTGGATGGTGATCCGGCTGCTGAATTGCAAGCATACTCGGCGGGTTTCGTCGATTTAGGTCGTGCAGTTCAAAATAAATTGGGCTCTTACAATACGGTAATTAACGGTATTCTTAATCCAGAAACGGAAAGTGAAGAAGAAGTTGATACCGCTACTCTCGAAACCGAAATTAAAGAAGCAATTCCTGCTTATGTAGAAACCATCGTTGCTTTAAAGGATGATCCTGAAGCGAACCGTGGTCAATTGCTCCTTATCGATTATTATGCAACTATGCTAAATGATGGAGAGACTCCTGAAGACTCTGTCCAATACATGGCTGATTATTTTACTGCATTTGCTGATGGCACGAAATCAATTACTGACACTGGTCTTTATGGCGTACTTCGTGCATTTAATTCTCCATCGGCGAAATACAACACCGTAGATGAAGAAGGAAATGCAAAGGAAGCAACGATTCCATCAATCACATGTGATTTCATTCTTAACTATGAAACCTATTTGAAGAATGCAGTTTGGGTGGAATACCTGAATGGTCTTTCTACCGTTTCTTCTTTCTCTGCTTATTCAACAAATGAGATCGATTTACATCATAACGAAGAACAAGTTTTCTCCGATATCGAGTCCTTGATTTCCTCCGGTATTATCGGAAGTGAATATACATTGGGCGAAGAAGACGGTAAGCTCGTAATCGTATCCAGTGGTGTTCTCGATACTTATCGTGAATTCATTGATACAAATTATCAATCAGATGCTGCAAAGCTGAAGGCTGTTGCACATATCGATAAGATTATTGCTTATGTCAACAACGCACGTCGTTACCCACTTCTTGCTGATGCTAACGTATTGGCAATCGGTGGTATTGACAAGGCGTTAAACTTTAGCGGCGACAGAACCTTTGACGCTGATAAGTATGCTACGTACAAGGAAGCTCTCGGTCTTGCCGATAAGCTGAGCCTCGAGAACTATGAGCGATTTGATCAAGAACGCAAGGATAAAAAGGTTGCTGAAGCGAAGGCTATCATCGCTGAAAATGAACCTCTTATTCCGGCTGCTGAACAAGCATTGAAGGATGCTGAAGCAACAGGCGACAAGAAGCTCATACAAACAGCTATGAATGACCTTTCGAAGATCAACAATAATATCAAGAAGGCAAATACGAC
>Ga0116152_10003410_pt1 | contig 12758 bp, 12 predicted proteins | sample AD_UKC119_MetaG_FD_89894 | JGI IMG/M metagenome (GOLD analysis project Ga0116152, IMG submission 89894) | Active sludge microbial communities of municipal wastewater-treating anaerobic digesters from Hong Kong - AD_UKC119_MetaG | ecosystem: Engineered > Bioreactor > Anaerobic > Digestate...
GCATTTTTCACGTTAATTGTTGAAGAAGCTGGGTTTGGATACAAACTGATATTGTCAAGTTGATTTTGGTTTACGCCCAAAAGACCGTTGCTGGAGAACTGTGAAGTTTCGCCAGAACCATAATTACCATTTGTAAAGTATATCTGTGTCCCATCACTGTCAGTAAGTGTTACAGAACCACCGCCGTCGCCGTAGGTGTCAATTATACTGAAAGAATAGCAATCTGCGTTTAATGTAAAGGTTTCGTTTATAGTTTGGTTATTGCCATAAGGTCCACCATTATAAATAACGGTACCTGATCCATCTTTTAGATTCCATCTGCACTCACTTCCGTAGCCATCTGTGTGTAATACCATATAAACCGTTCCTGTTCCTTCAATAGCTTCATCAAAGGTAGTTGAAGCATTATTGTTAGTGTTGTCATCATCATTTGGAACACTTACATCAACGGTGTTGTTTGTTTGAATAGTGTATGAAACTTCAGGGAGCACAATGGTTTCACTATGCAGGGAAAGAATTTCACCGGTCCAGTTGTATGTATGCGCGTCTCCATTGATGGTATAATCAATTGCCAAAGATGTAATTGTATTTTGGCCCATATTCTGAATATTAACTTCTGGTGCAATTGTAGCCTGACAAGTATTTGGGATGTCTTCAACATATCTTACAAAAGCATCATTTGCATTGGTAAGCCCTGTATATGTAGGATATGCACGGCTTCCGCTTGGAATTTCTTGGTGTGTATTGGCGATATAAGCCACAACCTCCATATCTGCAAGTTCGGTTGGTACATTATTGTACATTGCAGGAATAGTATAGGTATAGGTGCGATCCACAAAAGTTCCCGCAGTAGTGGTGTTGATAACCTCGCCCCATTGGCCTGTAATCATTTCAACCAAACGGTGCATGTGGTTATAATTGTTTCCTTGTCCACCTCCTGTTTGTGGTCCTTTGGTGTTGTTCTGCAAAAGAGCAACATTTAACAAGTTAGTCCCTTCTGGGCTGTTGCTTGTATAATATCCTTCAACGTGGACGGTTAGTACATTGGTGTTTACATCAATTGAAGCCTCGACGGCAACATTTACCGCAGAACCAATTGCCATTGTTTCGTTTGCTGAAATATTCCAATAATTTCTAGACATAGCAGTTCCGCCGCCACTGGCCATGGAACGACCGGGAAAAACGTGTCTGTTTACAGTGCCTGATGGATAACCAAAACCTGTGCCGGAATAAGATTGGCCAACAATAGCATTTCCATATGGAGTTCTAAAATCTGGTTCATTGCCACTTGGAACGGCATAGCCTCCTTGATGAATATTTATCAAAGTAACTCGATCTGGATTGGCATCTTGAATCGCTTTTGCAATAGCGTGGCCTTGTGGGCAAAATACGCAGTGTATTCCTGTAAATTCTTCAAGAACTACGTTTTGATCTTGTGGAGAAGTTGATACAATTGTTTGTGCATATGTAGCACATGCAAACAATGCAAAAACTAAACTGAGGGGTAGTTTTTTAAACATTTTTTTTTTAATTTAAATAGTTGTGAATAATTAAGTTTAGCTACAAATTTAAATGTTTCCATTTTATTATAGTCGTTTCATAGAGACATTTTTTAGATATAAGAGTTAAAACATTGATGAAATTGTAAAGAATTGTAGTTTATAATTTTTTAAATTCCAACATTTTCAAGAAAGACCTTAATAAATGTTAAATAACTGAAATAGAAAGCATAAAGAAGTAGAAGTTTTTAATTTTTATCTTTACTTTTGTAAAACTTAGAAATCTTTAAAAATAAATTAATCCTAAAAAATCAAACAAATGAAACTTAAATTACTTTTTTTAACAATTGTGGGCTCCATTGCTATTGCTAATGCACAATATACAGTAAGGGATATTAATGGAGACGAGCTAACCAATGGACAGGTATTGGATTTTGCGGAATATGGATATGGTACTTCAGCCAATTATGAATTTTTTGTTACCAATGACAATCCTTCAGAAACAATTTATACAAGAATTGAATTTGTTGATGCTGTAAATGCTACCGGAGAATTTTTTGAATTATGTTATGCGCAACAGTGCTATACTAATCTTTCCGTGGGGTTCACTATTCCAGATGCGCCACAAGTATTTCCAATTGGCGTTGGTGAAACAACAGGTGAAGGAAACCACTTTTTAAATGCTGATCCTGGAAATGGTACAGATATTTTAGAATATGTTTTTGCCTTCCATCAATATGAAGCAGATGGTGTTACCGAAATAGGAACGCCTCTAACCTTTACATACCGTTACGACCCAAGTTTAATTGGCGTTAATGAAAACAGTAAAGTTAATTTAACCATTCAATCTACAGTGGTTTCTAATGAAATGGTATTGAATGTAAATGAGCCTGTGAGCATGTTGGTGTACAATTTGCAGGGAAGTGTTGTAAAACAAGCCCGTTTTGAAACAGGTCTTCAAACAGTTAATATGTCTGACCTAAGTGCACAAACTTATATCGTTAAGTTCAACAATGAAAAAGGAGCTACCCAAACAACGAAGATTGTAGTTCAATAACAAATAAATTTTTTAAAATAAAAAAGTGCCCCGAAGTTTTTTTCGGGGCACTTTTTTTGTTTCTTTAATTACATCTCTTAGAAGGTAACCACGAGATTCGCTGTCAAGCCTGTGTTTGTTGGCACAAATCTACAAACACCGCCTACACAAATCAAACCACCGCGCTGACGGCCATAGTTTAAAGCAAAACGAGCTGGACCTTTGGTATAACCTCCTCCAAAACTGTAATAATGAATTTCGCCTTCGCCTTCGTAGTTCCATGCATCAGCTGCATATAGTGTAAATGCAGAGTTGAGGTTATATTCCAGCACACCAGCGGCCCAATTCTTATCATCTACATTTTTTCTTCTCTTGTCGATCCAAAGATGTTGCAGTTCCATTCGCAACGCTTTTCCACCTTCAAATTTTCGTGTTCCTTCAATTACTGCAATTTGGGCTCTAATATCTCCTTGCTCCCCTAACGGACCACCTTCGGTAACACCTTTATCAATAATAACGTCTTGAAAAGTGGCTATAGAGCTCCACTTTGAGGACCAACGGTTTTTTACCTCAATATTCAAATCTCGGAAATATCGTGGCCCATCACCAATAAATTTTGTGTCGTAGGTTTGTTCTTCACTATTAAATGTTGCTTCAAGACCTGCCCAATACGAAAAATTTCCGGCCAACTTTGTTCCAACTTTTCCTAAAAATGATTCTTTATCAAAAGAATAATAAACGTCAACTTGTCCTCCTACTTCCCCGGCTCTTTTCTTTTCAGAATCACTGAAAAGCAAGCGTGGCTGAGCATTGTACACATATATATTGGACAACAAATAATCGTGTTGTTTTGTAAGGGCAGGAACGTAGTTTACAATTTGTTCATTATAAACGTTTCCTTCTTGATAGCGGTCTGCGTAAAAGCTGAAATTTTCCAGCCTTCTGAAAGTTGAATTAATTCCCAATCCTTTTTGCGCATAGCCCAAATTCACTTGAAGCGCCGTTCCATCAAAAAGCTGGGGTGATGAAACAACTTCTTCGGTAACAATTACGTCTGGGTCTTTGGTAATTGCTTCAATGCCACCGTAGAAATTATTAGCCACAAAATCCAGTCTTCCTCCATAGGCATTGATGTTAGCGGGAATGGAATCGTTACCGCCATTTGACTGATAACGACCCACATAGCTTGCGCCAAGGGAAAGTTCAACAGCATCAATATTTAAAAGACCACTTAAATCTGCATTTGCATCAAGACCTTGCATAACTCCTTCTGAAACATCAAAGCCATTTCTGATTTGTCCGTAAACTCCAGTAATACCAATATTTGCGGTTGGAGTAAATTTAACGCGAAGTCCTTTCATTGCATTATTGATACCCAATTGGCGGTCTTCCCAAGTTCTAAGAATTAAACCATTGCCAAATTGCTCATAAAAATAACCTCCGGTAATATCTAGCGTTTCGTTCTTAAAGTTTAAGTAATAAGTTCCAATTCCGTTTTGGTTATCCCAAGTTGGTGAATATCCCAAAAGGGCCGTAGGAAGGTATGTCTCATATTGAATACCTGCGGTAAATTTGCCTAATGAATAATTAAATTGTACATAATTATTGGATCTAAAGCGGTCATCTGGCGCGTCAAAACCAATTTTTTCATCTGGCATGAGCCATTGTGAATTCGATTCAAGACCACCAAAAAAGTAGCCATTATCTTGCGAAAAGGAAACGGCACCCATAAACATAAAGGCACCAAGTATAAGTTTTTTCATTATATAGGGTCGGTTGGTAAATTTTTTAATTTGCTGCGGAAAACTCCTTTATTTTTTCATAAAGCTCCATCTCTGCGCCCGGGCTGTATCCAGAATGTCTGTAAACAATCTGATTGTTTTTAACCAAAAGAGTTAATGGTACAGTGGCAGCACCAACGGCGCGTTTAAAATCATTATTGGTATCTAGAAGCACCGTATAATCCCAGCCTTTTCCATTTACCATTGGTTTAACACGTTTTACACCGCGACTGTCGTCAATGGAAACCGCATAAAGTTTTACATTGGTTTCTGCCTGCCAATCTGGATATATTTCGCTAATGGCATCCAGTTCTTTTATGCAAGGAACGCACCAAGTGGCCCAAAGTGAAATTACAACTACATTATCATCGATAGATAAATCATTGGAATTGATAGGTTGGCCATCTAAGGTGGTCATATCAACTTTGGGTAAATCGTTTTGTGCAATAACACTGAAAGTAACCAGCGCAAGAAGGAGGAGAGGTAATTTTTTCATCAATAAAATTTTAAAAATTAATTAAAGTGTAGCAATATTAAGTTATTTTTAATAAAAACTTAAATTTGTATTGCTTAAAGTTATGGATTTAACATTCCAAAACCGTGCCTTTTTTTACAAATGCTTTATATTAGCCACTATATTATTTAACTATCTGTTATTATGCAAACTTATTCTTATTTTAAAATTTTATTTCTTTTTGCTTTTATTGCCATCGTTGGATGTAGTAAAAAAGAAGATCCACTTGGAGCTCCCACAGAAAGTCTGTCAATTACACTTACAAGTGATGCCGGCACCAATGAATTGGAAGTATTGTCCGTTAATCAATTGGTGAATTTTATAATTACTGGAAATGATGGAGTAAATTATACTTCTTCTGCAAAAATATATGTGAACGATTCCGAAATTCAGGGTTCGTCATATACATTTTCATCCACAGGAACATTTGCCGTAAAAGCAGTTTATGAAAGTATTGCCAGTAACATTCTGAATTTTGAAGTAATTGCGGAGACAGAACGCGCACTTACATTGGATGTTACAAGAGCCATGAATAATCAAACCATTACTTTTGGCTTACTTGATTCCAATGGAGATAATACAGCATCTGATGCTACTTTCTATGTTAATGGTGCAGCAATTTCTGGATTTACATATTCATCTGCAACAGAAGCAAGTTATGAAGTGTATGCAGAATATGTAATAAATGGAGAAACATTCACAACTCCTGTGAAAAACTTTACAGTTTATATTCCAAAAAGAAATGTGGTTTTGGAAGATTATACAGGGACCTGGTGCGGATATTGTTTAAAAGCTCTAGTGGCTATTGATTCCGTATTGGTATTGACGGATCACGTTTCAGTTGTTGCAATACATGAAAGTTCAATTGGGCCTCCTGATCCTATGGACTTTGCACAGATAGATGATCTTCAGGCTGAATTTGATGTGCCAGATAGTTTTCCACAAACACAATTAAACAGAACTGTAAAATGGAATGCTACTCCTCCTAGCTCGCTAATTTATGATTATGATGCTGTTACTAGTATTGCTGGTCAAGAAACAGATCTTTCAGTAGCTATCAGTTCACAGATTAGTGGTTCTTCCCTTTCTGTAGATGCAAAAGTGATTTATAGAAACGGCTCTGAACCTGGCGATAAATTGGTAGTATATTTATTGGAAAGCGGTATAATAGCAGATCAAGTCAATTATTTTAATTCGAATCCTGCTAGCCCTTATTTCGGAATGGGTAATCCAATTGTGGATTTTGTTCATAATGATGCATTGCGCAATTCACTATCAGGACTTTTTGGAGATAATATTCCAGAAACAGCTGCTTATGAAGAATATAAAAAGACCTATACCTTTTCCATTCCCGCAGAATATAATGCTAACAACTTAAGCTTTGTCGTGATGGTTGTAAAAGCTGATAATAGTGCCAAAAACTCACAACATGCCGAGCTAGGCGAAACTAAAATTTATAATTAAATTTTAGTTCTTAAAATACGAAAACCCATCCCAAGTAAATTGGAATGGGTTTTTTTATTGGTTTGAAAAAATAAATCGAAATATTAGTAATTTTGAAGTTACTTATGGGCGAAAAACTTACCAAACAAGAGCTTCACAATCTAGCAATGAACATTGTTGGAAAACAGCTTGAAGCTGAAGGTTATGAATATTTGGGCGTCAATTCAAAACTGAAAAGTGATCCTCAGTTTGTAGCTTTGAAGAATAAAGTACTTCATTTCATCATAGTACGCGCCATCACATATCCGCAGGATGCGCACGCCTATGATCCAATTTTTATGGAGACCATAAAATCACATGCCCAAAAGTTTGAGGCCAAAACCTATTACGCCGGCGTTGGCCTGGGCCACGGCAGCGATTACGGAAAACCCGTTTTAAAAGATGAAGACTATACCTTGGTGTATAAAGGATTGCAGGAAATAGTATGAAAAAATTAATCTTAATACCCGTATTGTTGCTTTTCATTTTCTGTGAAAAGAAAGACTCCGCACACCATTTTATTCAGGGAGAAGCTTTTGGAACTACGTATAATATTCAGCTTTATTCAGAAAGGGATGTCGATTTCAAAAAAGGGCTGGACTCCGTTATCGATGCCGTAAATCTTTCCGTGAGCACGTATATTCCCCAAAGCGATATTTCAAAAATAAATAATGGTGATTCTACCGTTGTTGTGGATTCAATTTTTAAAGAAGTTTTTAAAATTTCCGAAGAAGTAAACAAAACCACCAATGGTTATTTTGACCCAACCATAGGTGTTTTGCGGAATGCTTATGGTTTTGGCGATGTAAAACCCTTGAAGAATATTGACAGCACCACTTTGGATTCCTTAATGAAATATGTAGGTTTTCACAAAGTAAGAATTAACCCAGATGGAACCGTTTCGAAAGAGTATCCACAAATATATTTTGATTTTAATGCTGTGGCCAAGGGCTTTGGGATTGATTGTCTTGGGAGGTATTTGGAGTCAAAAGGAGTAACCGATTACTTAATTGAATTGGGCGGCGAAATTCTTACGAAAGGCGATAATCTTGAAAAAAATAAAAAATGGGTAGTAGGTATTGAAGCCGTAGATTCAGAACTTGAAGACCGAAGCTATGAAGCAACCGTAAAACTAAAAAATGAGGGAATGGCGTCTTCGGGAAATTATCGAAAATTCAGAATAGATTCCCTTACCGGGAAAAAATACGTCCATACGTTGAATCCATTAACCGGTTCTGCGGAAATGAGCGATGTTACAAGTGCAACAGTAATTGCGCCATCTTGTGGCACGGCAGATGCTTACGCAACTTCGTTTATGGCTTTGGGCTTGGAAAAATCAAAAAAATTGCTGAAAAACCTTCCAAATGTGGAGGCGTATTTAACGTTTAACGATTCGTTGGACAATCATCAAGTTTTTATGACGGAGGGCTTTAAAAGCCGTTTAGGAAACTAGCTTTTTGCATACAGGAATCAATTCACCCAACGGAAGCCTATATCTTTCAACTTCTTGCAATGATACTTGTTTGGTGTAATCCGCAGCCGTGACCACAAACCCAATTTGTTCTAATTTTGCGAAATAGTCCATGCCGTACACCCTAACATGGTCATATTGCCCAAATATTTTTGCGCGCTCTTTGGGGTCGGTAATGCTGTTGTCCTCAAATGTTTTTTCCAAATCTGCTTTATAGGGAACTTGAAGAATCGCCGTTCCGCCAGGAGCCAAAACACGGTAGATTTCCTGCATTGCTTTTGTATCGTCTGGAATGTGTTCCAAAACGTGGTTGCAGATTATAAAATTGAATTCGTTATCTTGGAAGGGTAAATTGCAGATATCGGCTTTCACATCTGCAATGGGCGAATTGAGATCGGTCGTGGTGTAATCTAGGTTCTTCATCTTTCTGAACTTTTTGTAAAACGCCTGCTCGGGGGCGAAGTGGAGCACTTTCAGATTTTCTGTGAAGAATCCGGTTTCGTTTTTCAAATAAAGCCAAAAAAGCCTGTGCCGTTCCAACGAAAGTGTCCCGGGAGAAAGCACGTTTTCGCGTACAGATTCATAGCCATACGGAAGAAATTTTCGGTAGGATTTGCCGTCAATGGGGTCTGTGTATTTATTTCCCTTCAGAAAAAAGGCAAGTATGGGCCTGCCAATAATACTCAATTTTATAAGCCAAGGCCTCGGGATTGTATTTAGGATTTTTTTGAACAATGCTTTTGGGTTGTTACACAGAGTTTCACGGAGTTTTCATGGAGTTTCACTGAGCGTTAATAAATCTTTTTAAACCGTTTTTATCTCTATAACTACAGTATTTTCGACCAATAAATCAATTCGATAGCCGCGATCTAGTTTTATTTCTTTGTAAATAATCGGTAATGGTTTTTCCTTTTCTACAATCAGCCCTTTCGAACGAAGCTCAAAAAAGAGACATTCTTTGTAAGCAGATTCCAAAAGCCCTGGGCCTAAGTTTCGGTGGACTTCAATTGCAGCTCCAATTATTTTATCGGTTAATTTATTTTCCATTTCTCCGTGAATCTCAGCGGTTCTCTGTGTAACTCTGCGGAACAATTATTAAAAATTAGATTACGAATTCCTTTTCCCGAAACTCCTTTTCTTCATCACTTACAATCCCCAAGGCTTTATAAACATAAGCAAATGTGGAAAGCAGTTCAGGTTTTCCGTTTACCAAGGCAATGTTGTGTTCAAAATGCGCACTCGGTTGTCCATCTTGGGTTACAATGGTCCAGCCATCTTTTAGTTGCTTCACTTTATGTGTTCCCATATTTACCATAGGTTCCAGTGCAATGGTCATTCCTTCAATAAATTTTTTGCCACGCCCGCGACGCCCATAATTGGGCATTTCGGGGTCTTCGTGCATTTTTCTTCCCAAGCCGTGGCCTACAAGTTCACGGACTATACCATAACCTTGCGCCTCACAATAATTTTGAATGGCGAAACCCACATCGCCTACGCGGTTTCCGGATTTAAACTCACGAATACCGATATAAAGCGATTCCTTGGTAATTTGTAACAACTTTTTAATTTCAGGGGCAACTTCGCCCACTTCAAAAGTATAGGCGTGGTCGCCGTAAAAGCCATTTTTTATGGCGCCACAATCAATAGCTACTATATCGCCTTCTTGTAATGGAACATCTGTTGGCAATCCGTGGACAACCGCATCATTCACACTTGTAAGCAGCGTAGAAGGACAATCATACAGACCCAAAAAGCCGGGAATGGCATCTTGGGCACGAATGTAATCCTCGGCCATTTTATTAAGCTGATTGGTGGTAACGCCCGGTTTCACTTCCTTGGCGAGCATTCCCAAAGTGCGGGAAACTACCAAGGCACTTTCGCGCATCAATTCTATTTCTTCTCTTGTTTTTGGAATTATCATACTGCTATTTTAAAAAGGAAAACAATCCCTTCTTCTGTGTTTTGGGTTTTGGAGGTGCGGGATCGCCAACTAATTGCTGATATATCTCCCCCCAACTTTTAAGGCCGCCAATGTTACGGTCGTCTATAAAAACGTCAGCATTTATTTTTCGGCTATATGAAATATCGAATTCTTCTTCAGGGAAACTTTTGTTTACGGCATAAAAAACAATTCCGTTTCCTTCACAGAACTTCACGGCTTCCTCTAAAGCGCGCCCTTTTCGGTAGGTCCATAAAATGAGACGGTGGCCGTTATCCTGAAGTTTTTTCAGCGTATCAAAGGCAAAAATAATGGGACGGCCAATTTGCGGATATTCATCTTCTACAATGGTTCCGTCAAAATCTACGGCTATGGTGAGTGTTTCTCTAATCATTGTCATTTTTCGAGCCGCAAATTTACAAAGAATTATACCGTTGCTAAAGTTTTATTCGGCGTAAGCGTGTTTGTAATCCTTGCCGCTTAAAATTGCGAACATATCTTTTTCAAGGCTTTCGATTGGATATTCCACGATTCGTCCCAGTTCCTTATCGTTTTTATAGAAAATTAGCGTCGGAACGTTGGTAATGTTTTTGCCATCCTCAAAACCCTGTGGCGTGGTTTTTTCTTCGGAAACAGTTATTAAAGTCAATTTCAATCCATCAAAGTTTGCAGCATCCAAAATTTTATAAAAATGAGGTGTTTCACGTTGGCTGTCCTCGCACCAAGTTCCCATAAAAACTGTAATATCCACATCTTTCAAAAGTTGTTTTAGCTTTTCAACAGTTTCGGTATCTACTTTGTAACCTTCATAACCGTTGTTGAACCAATCCTTAAAAGCGTCCATTTGAAAACCGTTGCGGTTGGCCTTTCCCAAAAGCATTATTGAGTCTTCGTAGGGAACGGTGTCGTTTATTTTTTCTTTGTTGTTTTCTGAAATCATTTCCTTTGAAGTGTTTTTTCCGACCTTATTTTTTTCTTTGGAAGTATTGCAGGCAAGTAAAAGTGTTGCTGAAAGGATTAAGATTAATTTTTTCATAGAATTTAAATCAGGGAATGTTGTGTCATTATTTCGGGTTTTTCAATGCCCATAATATCAAGGATTGTTGGTGCAATATCGCCCAAAATACCATTTTTGACTGATTTGATTTCATCATCAACAATAATGATTGGTACTGGATTGGTGGTATGGGCCGTATTGGGCGAACCATCTGGGTTTCGCATCGTTTCGCTGTTCCCGTGGTCCGCTATTATGATTGTTGCGTAATGGCTTTCCAGGGCTTTTTCAACAATTGCTTTTGCACATTTATCCACCGTTTCGCAAGCTTTTACCGCTGCTTCAAAAACTCCGGTGTGGCCAACCATATCGGGATTTGCAAAATTTAAGCAGATAAAATCGGCAGTTTCTTTTTCAATTTCTGGCAAAATCATATCCCGAAGTTCGTAAGCGCTCATTTCGGGTTTTAAATCGTAGGTAGCCACGGTAGGCGAGGGGCAAAGGATTCTTTTTTCGCCTTCAAAAGGAATTTCCCTACCGCCGGAAAAAAAGAAGGTTACGTGTGGATATTTCTCGGTTTCTGCGATTCTGATTTGCTTCTTTCCGTTTTTTTCCAAGACTTCGCCTAAGGTGTCGCGCAGGTTTTCTTTGTTGTAAACAACATGGATGTTTTTGAAGGAATCATCATAATTGGTAAGTGTTACGAAATACAATGGGAGCGTTTTCATTCCAAATTTTTCGTAATCCTTTTGTGTTAACACCTCGGTAAGTTGCCTACCGCGGTCGGTCCTAAAATTGAAAAACAGTACAACATCATCCTTTTCAATGGTGGCAATGGGTTTTCCTTCGGAAGTTGTCATTACAATGGGTTCGATAAATTCGTCGGTAATTCCTTCGGCATAACTTTTTTCTATACTTTTTACGGCATCTTTTGAAGCCGTCCCTTTTCCGAAGACCAACAAATCATAGGCTTTTTTCACGCGTTCCCAACGTTTGTCGCGATCCATGGCGTAATAACGGCCAATAATGGAAGCGAGTTTCCCGCCGGTTTTTCCCAAATGGTTTTGTAAATCAGCAATAAAACCCTTTCCCGAATGGGGATCAACATCGCGGCCATCGGTAAAAGCGTGAACGTACATATTTTTAACCCCTTCTTGCTGGGCGGCAGTGAGCAATCCTTTTAAATGGTCTATGTGTGAATGCACGCCACCGTTGGAGACGAGACCCAAAAAATGCACATTCTTGTTGTGGGTTTTTGCATAAGCAAAAGCTTTCTGAAGCTCGGGTTCGTTGTTCAGCGTACCGTTTTTCACTGCCATATTTATTTTTGCGAGGTCTTGATAGACGATTCTTCCCGCACCAAGGTTCATATGGCCTACTTCGCTATTGCCCATTTGACCTTCAGGTAGGCCAACGTTCATGCCGTGGGTGAGTAATTGGCCGTGCGGATATTTGTTATAAAGCGAATCGATAAAAGGCGTGTTGGCCTGTGCGATTGCAGAAACGGCGGGATCTTGCGTAATTCCCCAGCCATCAAGGATCATTAAAAGGACTTTTTTGTTCATGGTGCAAAGGTACGAAGGGTTGTTTGAAATTTAAGTTTAAGAGTTTAGAAGTCGATGAGTCGAGATTTTAAAAAATTTAAAGTATTCACAATAAGTTTGTCAAAGAATTGAATAACCTATGAAAGTAATTTTGGATTGATGTCCAAAATGTTCTCTTTCACATATTTTGAAACAAAGCCTTCGGAAAAATGCTCGTTGCCCATTATTTTTTCTTCGGAAAGCATTTTTTTCACATCAATCTGTTCTTTGTAAGCTTTCAGCATTGGGATTGAAACGGGCGCATAGCTGAAATGCCACGGCTCATATTTAAAACCTTTTCGGTTTCCGTTGTCTGTATAAACTTCATTAAAGCCAAAACTTTCAGAATTTTCGTTAAGCCATGTTTTCAATTTGCAAAAAGGCCCTGTTCCGTGAAAATTTTCGGGCATCAATACATTTGCGGGACGCGGGGCATTGGCATCAATAATGTCAATATCC
>Ga0116152_10003411_pt1 | contig 12757 bp, 15 predicted proteins | sample AD_UKC119_MetaG_FD_89894 | JGI IMG/M metagenome (GOLD analysis project Ga0116152, IMG submission 89894) | Active sludge microbial communities of municipal wastewater-treating anaerobic digesters from Hong Kong - AD_UKC119_MetaG | ecosystem: Engineered > Bioreactor > Anaerobic > Digestate...
AGGCATTTCATCGCATCCCCCCGGCCAACCTGCAGGCGATTTTCATGCGCATGCAGCAGACGCAGTACCGTGCCGGCGAAGTAGTGATCAAACAGGGTGACGATGGCGACTATTTCTACGCCATCGTCAAAGGCCGCTGTCAGGTCACGCGCGAGACACCGCTCAACAAGGCCGGCATTAAGTTGGCTGAGTTGTCTGTCGGCGAGACGTTTGGCGAGGAAGCGCTGATCGCCGAAGCGAAGCGCAATGCCACGGTAACCATGCTGACGGACGGCGTGCTGATGCGGCTCAAGAAGGATGACTTCCGTGAGCTGATGAATGAGCCACTGCTGCAATGGGTGGACGATGCTGAGGCCAAGGAAATCGTTGCCAAGGGCGGCAAGTGGCTCGACGTACGCCTGCCCTCGGAATTCCAGAATCTCGCGATCGAAGCGTCGATCAACGTGCCGCTCTACTTCATTCGATTGAAATTGAATACGCTCGACAAGAACACGCCCTACGTCGTCGTGTGCGACACGGCGCGTCGCAGTTCGGCGGGTGCGTTCATACTCGTCGAGCGTGGCTTCGAGGCCTACGTGCTGCGCAACGGGCTGACGAAAGCCAACGTGCCGCTGCGCCGCGGCAATAGCTAGCGAGCCTCGGCGCGGTTGCGCTGCGGCGCGCGTTACATCGTGTGAGTGGTCTTGTCGCCGGCAAGTGCGCCAGCGAGATACGTCTCGATCTTTTTCTGTGTCTGGCCGCGATCCTGATCCGAGAACTGCACGCCGATACCCGCAGTTCGTTTGCCCTGCGCACCCTTCGGCGTCACCCAGATAACGCGTCCTGCGACTGGCAGCTTCTCATCTTCGCCCATCAGGTTTAGCAGCATGAAGACTTCATCCCCCAGCCGATAATTGCTGTTGGTCGGAATGAAGAGGCCACCATTGCGTACGAACGGCATATAGGCAAGGTATAAGGCGCTCTTGTCCTTGATCGTGAGGGTCAGCAAGCCGGGCTTGTTGGCGCCTGTGCGGGCTACTCGTTCGTTCATCTCGTCCTAACCTGTGCCCAACGCCACAATAAATCCTCCACTGCGAGCGACTTGTTGATCGCAGTATGCACGAGCGCCCGCAATTGGCGTATCGCGCTGTGAAACTCAAGCAGATGCCCCATATTCAAAGCCTTGGCGCCCGATGGCAAGTAGGGTCGATGCCGCACTTCTGTTGCATCGGTGGCGCCAGCCGCCGCCGCGAGTATCTGATCTGTGACCCAGCTCTCAGTACAAGCGAGGCGCAGTTCGAGTGCATCCTTGGCCCAATGCTCTGCAATCGCCGGCGGCGCAAGCGTCTGCTGTGCTAACTCGGCCAGCTGCTGCACGACTTCGCGCCGGGTGGCCGCAATGGCTGCTGGATCGGTGTCGGTCAACGCAAGGGGACCTAAGTTCACTGCCGCCAGCGCCTCCTCCCATGGCCCGGGTCCGCAAGCGCTGGCCAGCCAGTCGGCAGCCGCGGCGCGACTCGGCGCTGCGACCCGCAGGCTGAGACAACGACTTCGAATGGTGGGCAACAGGCGCGATGGCTGCGAGGTGACCAGCATCAACAAGGTACTGGGCGTCGGCTCTTCCAGTGTTTTCAGCAGCGCGTTCGCGCCATTGGCGTTGATAGCCTCGGCCGGCGCCATTATCGCGATCTTGGCGCGGCCGGAATGTCCGGTGAGTCGCAGCTCCGCTACCGCCGCCCGAATCTGATCGACGACGATCTGGCCCGACTTGCTCTCCGAGTGCACGAGGAGGCAGTCTGGATGCTGGCGGTCCTCCACCCAGCGGCAATCAGGGCACGCGCCGCAGGGCGCCCTGTCGCGATCGCGGCATAGCAACAATTGACTGGTCCAATGCGCGAGTTCGAGACCGCCAGCGCCTGGGTCCTCATGGACCAAGAGCGCATGCGGTACGCGGTCCGCAGCCAGTGAGGCCCGCAGGGTGTGCTGAGCTGGCGCCAACCATGGCAATGACTTCATGTCGGCAGCCCGCGCTGCGTGGCTGCCAGTTCGAGCACCGCGCGCTCTGCGGCTGCGCGCACCTGTTCGAGCGATTGCGTGCCGTCCAGGACCCGATAGCGCTTGGCATCGGCTGCCGCGAGCGCCAGGTAACAGCTGCGCACCCGGGTGAAGAATGCCACGGTTTGCGCCTCGATACGATCGGCGACCTGTTGTCGTTGCCGCGCACGCGCCAGCCCGAGCTCCACCGGCACATCCACTAACAATGTCAGATCGGGTTGTAAGTCGCCGTGAATCGAGCTGGCCAGGGCCTCGATCAGCCCGTGGCTCACACCACGACCCGCGCCCTGGTACGCTCGGGTCGCGTCAGTGAAGCGGTCACATACCACCCACTCGCCGGCCGCGAGTGCGGGGCGAATACGGTTGTCGAGATGTATACCGCGCGCGGCAAACATCAGCAGCGTTTCGGTAGTGGCCGAAATGGTTTCCGGACCGGGCTCTAACACGATCTGGCGCACGCGCTCGGCGAGTGTCGTGCCACCGGGCTCGCGCGTGGCGCAGACAACGTGGCCCGCCCGCTCGAGCGCGCCCACGATTGCCGTGACGAGCGACGACTTGCCCGCTCCTTCGATGCCTTCGAGCGTCACGAACTTGCCTGCAGCGTTGGCGGCCGTCATTGCTCGCCGCCGGTCCCTGCGTCCATCGAATTCGACCGCAAGCGTGCGAGGTACCTACGGAGGGCCTGGTTGTGCTCTTCGTAGGTACGCGAGAATGCATGGGAGCCGTCACCCAGACCGGTTGCAACGAAGAACAGGTGGCCCGTCTCGAGCGGCTGGGTCGCTGCCCGGATGGAGTCTGCACCGGCCAGCGCGATGGGCGTTGGCGGCAAACCCGAGCGCGTGTACGTGTTGTACGGCGTATCGCTGCGCAGATCGCGTTCGCGGATATTGCCGTCGTAGCGCTCCGCCAGGCCATAGATCACCGTGGGGTCGGTCTGTAAGCGCATACCTTTGCGCAGGCGGCTCACGAACACGCCGGCAATCTGCGGACGCTCGCTGGCGAGGCCGGTTTCTTTTTCGATGATCGAGGCAAGGATCAGCGCTTCATACGGAGACTGCAGCGGCAGGTCTTCAGCACGCTTGGACCAGGCATCCTGCAAGATCGTCTGCAAGCGGTCGTAGGCGAGCGTCAGGATGACCTTGTCGGTGGTCCCTGCCGCGAAGCGATACGTGTCGGGAAAAAACCGACCCTCGGGGTGCTCGTTGGGATGGCCAATCGCGCGCATGATCTCCGGGTCGCTCAGACCGCGCAAGGTCTGCTCCACCGCTGCATGGGCAGCCAGCGCGGCGCGCATTTCCGCAAAGGTCCAGCCTTCGACGATGGTCAGCGACTCCAGCACCACGCGGCCGGTTGCGAGTTGTTCGATAATCTCCGCCGCAGTAGCGCGCGGCGGGATTTCATAGCGCCCGGCCTTGATAGTAGGTGCGCCGGTGCGACGCAGTTCGAGGGCGACGGCGCGCGCGTCCCGCAACGCACCGAGTTCTTCCAGTTCGGCCAGCACAGCGCGCACGCCCATGCCGGGGCGGACATCCAGCACGATCGCAGCGGAATGCGGGCCGTCCGCGTGCATCACCGAATCGGCATAGCGCTGCCACAGCAGCCCGGCGACCAAGCCAAGCAACAGCATCGCGCCGACAGCGATGAACGCCTTACGCATCCAGTTGCTCCACGCGTGCCGCTAGCGCGAGTGTCTGATGGCCCACCGGCAATGCGCGTGCACCGAGCTGGCTGATCGGCAGCAAACCGATACGACTATTGGTCAGAAAGGCCTCCTCCGCTGTCTGCAGATCCCGCGGTGCAAGCGCTGTCACCTGCGGGCGCAGACCGCTGGCCGCCGCCTCGCGCAGCACGACCGAGCGGATGACGCCCGCCACGCCGCACTGATCGACCGGCGGCGTCAGCAGGGTTTGCTCTCGTACGATGAACACGTTGCTCATGGTGCCCGAAACGATATGACCTGCGCTATCCGTCAGCAGTGCTTCAAAGATCGCTGGGTCGGTCCACTCCGCGCGGGCCAGCACGACCTCCAGCCGATTGAGATGCTTGATACCGGCCAGTGCCGGGTTGCGACCAAGTCGCAACGTGGCGTAGCGAACGGCAACACCGCGCTCACGGACCGCCGGCTCGGGTGCGCTATCGGCCCACAACGTCACGACGCGTCGTGCGCGTTCTGTGCCAGCTGGGGCATAACCGCGCGCGGCGGCGTCCCCGCGTGTGACGATGACCTTGACCAGCGCGCATGACGGCGCCTGCGCCGCTGCGCGTTCGAGCTCCGCGCGCAGGTCTTCGAGCGCGCCAAAGCGAATCTGCAACTGCCGCAACCCCCGCTGCAGACGCTCGAGATGCAGTGCCAGAAAGCGCATCCGTCCGGCACGACACGCGATCGTTTCGAATACCCCATCGCCATATTGCAGGCCGCGGTCGTGAGCTGACAGCATGGATGCTGGTTGGCCGTCGATCCAGGTTGCGAGTGGTGTGATCATGACGAGGTCGTGGGATCCGCAGTGTCGAGTGCCAGGAGCAAACCGCGCGCCTTGGCCCGGGTTTCCTCGAGCTCGCGCGCGGCATTGGAATCGGCCACGATACCAGCGCCTGCCCGTAGTTCCACTCGATCTCCGCAGGCCGTCAGGGTGCGAATGAGAATGTTGAAATCAGCGCCACCGTCGCAGCTGAAATAACCCAGCGAGCCGGTGTAGAAGCCGCGCGCTTCGCCTTCCAGTTCGGCAATGATCTCCATGCAACGTACTTTGGGACAGCCGGTAATCGTGCCACCGGGGAACAAGGCGCGGAGTGCATCGATCACTGTGACGTCGCGGCGCAGACTGCCACGCACGCTCGATACGATGTGATGCACGTGGGCATAGGTTTCGGTCACCATGAACTCGTCCACCGTCACACTACCTGCCTCGCAGACACGGCCCAGATCATTGCGTTCCAGATCGATCAGCATCACGTGCTCAGCGCGTTCCTTGGGATGGGCGACGAGCGCCAACGCTTCACGCTGGTCGGCATTTGGCGCGTGCGTTCTAGGTCGCGTGCCAGCGATTGGGCGCGTGCTGATGGCCCGCCCTTTGACCTGCAGCAATCGCTCGGGCGATGACGACGCAACGGTCACGCCCTGCCACTGCAGCAACGCAGCAAAAGGTGCGGGATTGGCCGCACAGAGTTGCTCGTAGAGCGCCAATGGGCGCCATCCGGGCTCGAGCTCCGCCCGCCAGCGGCGCGACAGATTGGCCTGATACACGTCGCCGGCGGCGACGTAGGCTTGTGCGCGTGCGATGCGCCGCAGATAAAGGTCCGCTGGTTCTTCGCTGATCCGCAGCGCGGTCACTCGACCTGCCACCGGCCCGGTGTGGCAGGACAGCGCGTCGTCAACGCGCTGCCGCAAGGCGACGTCGCGACCGGCTTCCGCCACGGCATAGAGCCGCTGCGAGTGCGAATCGAAAATGAGCGCGCTGTCGATGCGCAGCGCCAGCGCATCGAACGGCAGGTCGCTCGCCGGCAAGCTCAGGCTGGGCTCGACTTCGGCCGCCACCTCGTAGCCCAACAGCACCAGCCAGCCGCCGCAAAACGGCAGTTCCGTGCCGTCGTCGAGCCGCGCGCTGACACTGCGCGCGGTGTTCGCCCAGGCTGCGGCCAGCGCATCGAGGAAATGGGTCGCGCGCGAGGGCTCGTCGTTCGTCAGCTGCACCGCGCCGCCCGGCTGCCGCGATAGCGTCTGCACGGGGGGACCGAACAGGATGGTGTAGCGTCCGAGTTCGCCCGCCGCCACACTTTCGAGCAAGGCTGGATAGCGATCGGGCCATCGTCCCGCCAGCGTGCGCAGCACCGACTGCGGCGCGGCGACTTCGCTAACGAGTGGCGTACCGCCCGCCAAGCGTGCGGTCATCGGCGCTCAGTCGTGGTAGCGTCGGAAAACCAGCGTACCGTTGGTGCCGCCGAAACCGAAGGAGTTGGAGAGCACCGCATCGATCACGAGCGGACGTGCTGTCTTTGGCACGAAGTCGAGGTCGCAGTCTGGGTCCGGGTGGTCGAGGTTGATGGTAGGCGGCACAACCTGATCGCGTAGAGCGAGCACCGAGAAAATGGCTTCGACTGCCCCCGCTGCCCCTAACAAGTGACCAGTCATAGATTTGGTGCCGCTGATCGCCATTTGGTAGGCATGGTCACCGAACGCGCGCTTGATCGCGATCGTTTCCGCCTTGTCGCCCAAGGGCGTGGAGGTGGCATGGGCGTTGACGTGCTGGACATCCACCGGATTGAGCTGCGCATCGCGCAGTGCGGCGAGCATGGACAATCTGGCACCATCGCCATCTTCCAGCGGTGCGGTGATGTGGTGCGCATCGCCGCTCATGCCGAAACCGACGAGCTCGGCGTAGATGCGGGCGCCGCGCGCCTTGGCATGCCCGAGCTCTTCCAGCACCAGTGCACCGCCGCCGTCGCCCATGACGAAGCCATCGCGATCCTTGTCCCACGGTCGGCTGGCCTCCGTCGGCGCGTCATTGCGTTCCGATAGCGCTCGCGCCTGACTGAAGCCACCCAGCGCGGTCGGCGTGCTGGCCATCTCCGACCCGCCCGCGATCATGATGTCCGCATCGCCGTACTGGATACATCGATGCGCGATGCCGATGGCGTGCGTGGAAGTAGTGCAGGCCGTGACCACCGCGAGATTCGGTCCCTTGAGACCGTATCGAATCGACAAATGGCCCGACACCATGTTGATGATGGTGCTTGGAATGTAGAACGGCGAGATCTTCTTGGGATTGCGAGTCTCGTTCCAGGTGGTTACCTCGGCCTCGATGCCGGCCAGGCCACCGATACCGGATCCCATCACCGCGCCGCAGCGCTCGGGATCGGATTTGCCAAAATCCAGACCCGAATCCGTTACCGCCTGCACGCCGGCGCCCATGCCGTAGTGCATGAACGGATCCATGCGGCGTGCCTCTTTAGCGGACAGGTACTCCGTCACGTCGAAGCCCTGCACGCCGCCGGCGAAGCGAGTGTTGAATGCAGCGGCATCGAACGCCGTGATCGGCGTAATGCCGCTGCGGCCCGCGAGTACTGCTTCCCAGACCGGCGCGATGGCCGATCCGAGTGGCGAGACTATACCGAGACCGGTTACGACAACGCGGCGCTTGGACACGGTGTGCCCCCAAGGGTGGGTTGCGAGGACCGGATAGCTGCCTCGGCCGCACTGCCGGAGGAGCTATCCCGCTCTGGAACGCGTCGCCGACTCAGGTCTTGCGACGATCCGCGATGTACGTGATGGCTTGCTGGACGGTCGTGATCTTCTCAGCGTCTTCGTCCGGAATCTCGATCTCAAATTCTTCTTCGAGAGCCATCACCAACTCGACGGTATCGAGCGAGTCAGCACCAAGATCATCGACGAAAGAAGCTTCGCTAACGACCTGCTCGGCTTTGACGCCCAGCTGCTCGGCCACGATCGCCTTGACCTGCTGTTCCACAGTACTCATTTGTTGTCTGTCCTCAAGTGACGGGATGCTCGTGCGGGCTGCCGGTTATGGCCCGGGTGCCCACTGGGTCGGTATTGTAGGGGAAGGCCATGACAAGGGCTACGTTCCCAACCCCGATGGACCAGTTTGCCGCATTTTCAACCATTTAGCAGCGATTTGGCCCTTGACCACGACTGTAGAGCCGCACTCAAGGCATGTACATTCCACCATTGACGTGCAGGGTTTCACCGGTGATGTAGCCGGCCTGCGGCGAGCATAAAAACGCGACCGTGGCCGCGACATCCTCTGGCGAGCCGAGCCGCGCCATCGGAATCTGCTTGGCCAGCGTCTCACGTTGCTCATCTGACAGCGCGCGTGTCATGTCTGTGTCGATGAAGCCAGGCGCCACTGTGTTGACCGTGATGCCGCGCGACGCGACTTCTTTGGCCAGTGACTTGGAAAACCCGATCAGCCCCGCCTTCGCAGCCGCATAATTCGTCTGACCCGCATTGCCCGTCAGGCCGACGATCGATGTCACTGACACGATCCGGCCGCGCCGTTCCTTGAGCATGCGTTTTAGACAGGCCTTGCTGAGCCGGAACACGCCCGTCAGATTGGTTGCAATGACCGCATCCCAGTCGTCCGGCTTCATGCGCAACAGCAACGTGTCGCGGGTAACTGCGGCGTTGTTCACCAGTATCGTCGGCAATTCCGCGTGCTGCTCGAGGTCGGCGAGCAGCGCATCGATCGAGTCGGGATCCGTCACGTTCAACACCGCGCCACGCCCACGGCCACCGCCGGACGACAGCGCCGCACTGATCTCCGCTGCGCCACTTGTAGTCGTTGCGGTGCCGATCACTTGCGCGCCATTCGCGGCCAGCGTTTGGGCAATCGCGCGGCCAATACCGCGTGAGGCACCCGTGACGAGTGCGATTTCGTTCTCTAGCATGCCGAGCCTCTCAATCTGTCTGGGTCGTTAGGGCAGCAGCGAACGCCGCCGGCGTGTCGAGACTGGCGCAACTGGTCGTGGAACCGCGAGCGATGCGCTGGCAGAGACTCGCGAGCACTTTGCCGGGCCCGCACTCGTAAATTTTGCCGATGCCACTTGCCAGCAGGCCTTGCACGGCGTCGGTCCAGCGCACTGGGCTGACCAGCTGGCGGGCCAGCAGATCCCGTATGCTCGCCGGTTCGGCGTACCGATTGCCATCCACCGCGCTGCGGAATTCGATCTGTGGCGTGCGGATCTCGACGGACCTCAACTCCTCGGCGAGGCGGTTGGCAGCTGGCTGCATCAGTCGGCTGTGGGAAGGCACGCTGACTGGCAATAACACAGCGCGCTTGGCGCCGCCGGTCTTGGCGAACTCGATGGCACGCTGCACGGCGGCTGTATCGCCGGCGATTACCACCTGCCCCGGTGAATTGAAATTGACTGCTTCGGCGACTCCGCCAGCCTGCATCGCCGCGTCGCAGGCGGCGCCGACTGCCGCGTCATCCAGACCTAACAAAGCAGCCATGGCGCCAGTGCCGGGTGGGACGGCGTCCTGCATGGCTCGCCCGCGAAACGCAACCAAGCGCAGGCATTGCTCGAAGCCGATAGCCTCTGCCGCCACCAAAGCGGTGAACTCCCCGAGACTGTGGCCGGTAACGATCGTCGGCCTGGCGCCCCCGCGCTCCAGCCAGACGCGCCAGCAAGCGATACCCGCGGCCAGCATCGCCGGCTGCGTACGTTCGGTGGCGTTGAGTGCGTCTGCTGGGCCGCGCTGGGTCAGTTCCCACAGATCGTAGCCCAGCACGACCGAGGCTTCGGTGAACGTTGCTGCGACCAGCGGGCTTTCGGCGGCAAGTTCCGTCAGCATGCCCACGGACTGGGAGCCCTGCCCCGGAAACACAAATGCAATAGACATGCGTGAAGATTATAGCGGCTCACGCCGCGAGCGCACTAACAGCGCAGCCGCGAGTCCACCAAGGGCGCCATAGAGATGCGCGATGCTGAGCGTCAAGCCGCTGGCTTCGAACGGCATCGCGCCCTGCCATTGCTCATAGCTCAGTTTGGCGACCAGAAACGCCGCCAGGATCCAGCCGTCCAGATCGCGGCGGCGCAGATGCGCCAAGGTACCAGCCGCCAGCACGCCATGCAGCGCGCCGGAAGCGCCGACGTACCAGTCAATCTGCGGGGATAGCCACCACAGGCCGGCGCTGACGGTCAGGGAGGCGGCCAGCCAGATCAGCAGCCATCGACCGGGGCTGAAATCCCGTGCGAACAAGGCCCACATCAGTACCAGGCCCAGCGCGTTCAGAACGGCATGTTCAAGATCCAAATGGACGATATGAGCGCTCAGCAGCCGATATATCTGGAACGACTCGAGGCCAGCGCGGTCATATCGCAGTGTGAGCCGCACTGTCTCGCCCCCCAGCTCGGGCAACAGCAGCAGCGCCACCAGTACCAGCAACGTGACGCCATACTGGCCGTCGCCGTTGAGCGACTTTAGTATCCCTGCAAACCCTGTCACGGGAGGAGCGGCGTTCATTTGCTATGATCCGCGCAGCTTGTTGGAGATTGGAATGACTATGCGGCTGACTGCTGCCTTGGCGCGTGCCCCACGGCTTGAGCGCGGCTTTACGCTGATCGAAATCATGGTGGTGGTGATCATCATCGGACTCCTTGCTGCGGTCATCGTGCCGCAGTTCATGGGCCGCGTCGATGATGCCCGGGTTGCCAAGGCGCGTCAGGACATCCAGGCGATGGAGACTGCGCTCACCATGTACCGGCTCGACAACTTCAAGTATCCGACCACCGAGCAGGGCCTGGAAGCGCTCGCGAAGAATCCGGGCGATCCAACGGTTCGCAACTGGCGCGAAGGCGGGTATCTCAAGCGCGTCAACAAGGATCCATGGGGCAACGACTATCAATACGTCTATCCCGGTACGCGTGGCGGCGAGGTGGACATCTTCTCGCTGGGCGCTGACAACCAGGAAGGCGGCGAAGGTGTCAATGCCGACATCGGTAACTGGAATCTGGAGTAGACCGTCCGGGCGGCGCCGCGACGCGCGCTCGGCCGGCTTCACACTGGTCGAGGTACTGGTGGTCGTCGTGATCATCGGGCTCATTTCAGCGGGCGCGCTGATCGCTTTCACTGGCGAGACACGTGACCGACAGCTGGAGCGCGAGACCGACCGTGTGTATGCCCTTCTCGACTACGTTCGCGATCAGGCCGAGTTGCAGACTCGTGAATTCGGGCTGCGCGCGGATGCGGCAGGCTATCAGTTCGTGACGTTCGACCCGCAGTCCAAGAGCTGGCGCGCGGTCGAGGAAGACGACGCACTCACCCGCCGCGAATTGCCCGCTGGACTGGAGCCGACACTGGTGGTCGAGGGGCGCAAAGCGGTGCTCGATGCGCGTAAGGAGATCGAGGACTATGCGCCGCAGGTCATCGTATTCGGCAACGGCGATCTGAGTTCGTTCGAATATCAACTGGAGCGCGAAGGCGAAGGGGCCAAGGGCCGTGTCTGGAGTGATGAGAACGGGCTGATCCGGGTGGATCACCCTGGTGTGCCGGCAAAGTGAAACACTCACGTCAGTCCGGATTTACCCTGATCGAGGTGATCGTGGCACTGGCGATCGTCGTGTTGTCGATCGGCGCCTTGTTAGGCGCGGTCACCTCCTCTGCCAGCAACACCGACTACCTGCGTGAACGCACCTTCGCAGATTGGGTAGCGCTCAATCAGCTCACGGCGACGCGCGTCAGCGGCAACGTCCCGAGTCGTGGCACCACGAGCGGCGAAGTGGATTACGCGGGTCGGCGCTACGCCTGGCGCCAGACGGTGTCATCGCTGCCCTTCAGTGGCTTGTTCAAGGTCGAGGTAGCCGCCCGCCCGCTGCCCACCGGCGGCGTGGCGAGCGCTGCGAGTGCCGAGAACGAGGAGACCGCCTGGACTGCTACGGTCATCGGCGTGATGGGCACGTCCGTGCATATTTCTAGTACGCCGCTGGGGCCGAGCTGGGGCAGTCTGCAACCCGCCAACGCGCCGGGTGGACCGCCCGGCGGCAATCCTGCTGGCAATCCGGGCCAACCTGGCGCGCCACCGCCGCCGCCGCCGCCGGGCGGCCCACCGACGACGTGAGCACGATGCGTCAACGCGGGTTCACGCTGATCGAGATCCTGGTCGCGGTGGCGATCGCGGCCATCATGTTTGCGATCGGCTACGCAGGCATCAATCAGGCTTTGCGCGACCGCGAGGGCTTGGAAGCCGCGCAGGACCGGCTGACGTCCCTACAGCGTGCCATGCGCGTGATGTCACAGGACTTTGCGCAGGTCGTGCCGCGGCCGGCGCGCGATCTGGCAGGCAACGGCGACTTGCAGCCGGCCATCGCGAGCGGCGGCACCAGCGACTATCTAGTGGCGTTTTCGCGCGGCGGCTGGTCGAATCCGGCCGGCGCGCAACGCGCGACGCAACAGCGCGTACGCTACGTCTTCTCCAATGGTGAACTGGTGCGGGAGTACTGGTTGTCGCTCGATCCTGCGCTCAACGCCGAACCGCGCCGTCGGATCCTGCTGAATGGGGTGCGTGCCGTCGAATTTCGCTACCTCAATCCCGTGGACCGCGCGTGGCGCAGCGACTGGCCGGCCACTACCACCGTCGGAATTGTCAGTCCAGCGAACGCCGGTCTCGCAGTGCAAACCCGCCCTGCGGCAGTCGAAGTGACACTGGACCTCGAAGATTGGGGGCGCATCAGTCGTATTTTCGAGGTGCCGACGTGAGGCAAGCTCCGGCGCCAGCCACGCATCAACGCGGTATTGCGTTGCTGACAGCGATCGTGCTGTTTGCGATCGCCACGGTGCTCGCTGCGACGATCACCTACAACAAGGCGATGGCGGCGCGCCGCGCCGCGGCGACATTCGCACTCGATCAGGCGTTGCAGGCAGGGCTTGCGGCCGAAGCGCTCGCGTCGCTGGCGCTCGAGACCTCCGCCAAGAACAACTCCTCGCAGACACTACCTACGCAGCCTTGGGCCCAGACATTCGGGCCGGTGGAAATCGAGGATACTGGTGTGTGGGTCGCGGGCCAGCTGGAAGACCTGCAGAGTCGCTTCAACCTCAATTCGTTGGTGGTTTTCGATCAGGCCGCCAATGCGTTCGTCGCCGATCCGGGTACCATGAAGGAGTTCCAGCAATTGCTGCAGTCACTCGATCTCGAGGCGAAGTGGGCCAACCTGATCGTCGACTGGATCGACACCGACATCGCCCCCAATGGTCCCGACGGCGGCGAGG
>Ga0116152_10003413_pt1 | contig 12755 bp, 10 predicted proteins | sample AD_UKC119_MetaG_FD_89894 | JGI IMG/M metagenome (GOLD analysis project Ga0116152, IMG submission 89894) | Active sludge microbial communities of municipal wastewater-treating anaerobic digesters from Hong Kong - AD_UKC119_MetaG | ecosystem: Engineered > Bioreactor > Anaerobic > Digestate...
CATTGCTGCAAGTGTTGTTGATTTTCCACAACCAGTTGGTCCGGTAACCAAAATAAAACCTTGAGGTAAATTTAATAAATCTTTTACAACTTTAGGCATACCTATCTCATCTAAAGTTGGTTTATGCTCATCTATTACTCGAGCAACAATTGCAATGTTTTCCTTTTCAAAATAAAAATTAACCCGAAAACGAAAACCGTTAGTAGTAAAAGCGATGTCGTAATCTTTTTTTTCTAAAAAATTATTATACTTATCTCCACTCAAAACTTCTTTAGCATAAACTTCTAAGTCTTTTTGATTTATTTTTAAATTGTTATCTGAGTTTGTAATTTCTGATAAATTATATAACACACCATCAATTCTTAAAACTGGCTCTTGGTTATATTTTAAATGTATATCAGATGCTTTTTTTTCTCCAGCGATTGTAAACAACTCTTTTAAGGTCATAATTTTTTATTTATCCCAAGACATTCTTTTAATACCAGCAATAGCGGCATTAACTTGAGCTTCTTGTTTTGAAGAACCACTTCCTTCAGAGATTAGTTCTTTATTTAAATAAAGGCCAACAACAAATTTTTTAGCATGATCAGGTCCTGTTTCTTTGATAATCTCATAATGCGGTGTTATTCCTTTTAACTCTTGAGATTTTTCTTGAAAATGTGACTTTGGATCCAAAAAAACCTGATTACTTAAAACTTCTTCTAAGTTTGAAATTATGTATTTTATAATAAATTTTTTAGCTTCTTTTATACCTTGGTCTAAATAAATAGCTCCGATAATCGCTTCAACTGCATCAGCTAAAATATATTGTCTAGATTTTTTATTCTTATCTTTTGCCTCTCCTTTAGAAAGATACAAATATTTATCAATTCCTAACTCTGGCGTTATTTGATACAGCATTTTAGAGTTAACCAAAGATGCTCTCCAATTAGTTAATTCACCCTCGGGTGTATCAGGAAATTCATTGTATAAATATTCAGTAACAACTATCTCTAAAACGGCATCTCCCAAAAATTCTAATCTTTCATTATGACCAATTCTAAAATCTGGATGCTCATTTAGATAAGAACGATGGACCAACGCCTGTTTTAACAGAAGCTCATCCTTAAATCTTATCTCCAGCTTATCTTGCAAAGCCTGTAGATCTTTTTTGTTCATATTAAACTTTAATGTTATTTTTCTGATCCCAATTCTTCACCTTTTTTCTTATCAGTTTTTTCTTCTTTATTATCTCTTTTTTGTATTTCTGGCTTATCATTATAAAGGGCCCCTAAAACACCGTTAACAAATTTTCCCGAAGCATTGCCTCCAAATGTTTTAGCTACCTCAATAGCTTCATTAATTGAAACTCGGGGTGGAGTTTCGGTGTATAGAAGTTCATACATACCGAGACGTAAAATATTTCTATCAACGGCTGTTATTTGATCTAATGGCCACTCAGTAGCATACTTAACAATATAAGTATCAATTTCTTCAATGTGTTCTTTAACGCCAAAAACTAAATCACGCACAAAACCCCCATCATCAAAATGGGGGGCAAAATATGCAAAATTATTTGAAATAATCTTTTCAATATCACCATCTTTCCGACCGTTAAAATCCCAAGCAAATAATGTTTGTAAAGCGATTGTTCTTGATAAATGGCGATTTGACATAAATACTATTTATTTTTTTTAATTGATTTTAATTCTTTTTTTTCAACCTCTCTACCTTTGTATGTTCCGCACTCAGAACAAGCTGTATGAGGTTTAACAGCGCTACCGCATTTTGGACATTTATTCAAAGTAACTTTTTTTAAAGCTAAATGAGCTCGTCCCATATGGGTTTTGCTGTGTGTTTTTTGTTTTTTTGGATGTGGCATATATTTTTAATAATTCTATCACTTTTGTAGTATAACTAATTATACCTTTTAGTCAATATTAATAATTTATTTATTATTTGTATCTTCTGGTTTTTTACCAACAATTTTTTCAAATTCCTCCTTTTCAATTGTTTCTTTTTCTAATAATTCTTTTACAACTTTCTCTAAGGTTTCTTTTTGTTCTCTAATTATATTTAAAGCTTTTTCTTGACCTTGCTTTATAAATGAGAAAATTTCTTCATCTATTTTTTCAGCAATTTTTTCACTATAATCTCTTTGTTCGTGAATTTCTTTACCTAAAAATATCATTTCTTCTTTGTCCCCAAAGGTTCTTGGTCCTAGATTTTCACTCATGCCATAATCAGTAATTAAGTGTCTTGCTAAAGCGGTTGCTCTTCTTAAATCGGAAGTTGCACCAGTTGTTACTTCCTGAAAAATTTCTTTTTCAACAGTATGACCAGCTAATAATACTGCTATTTCTGATATGAATTCTGAACGAGAATGCATGTGTCTGTCTTCAGTTGGTACTTTTAAAGTATAACCACCAGCTGATCCTCTGGCTATTATTGAAACTTTATGAACAGGGTCAGTGTTTGGTAAAAAATGAGAAACTATAGCATGACCAGCTTCATGATAAGCGGTAATCTTTTTTTCTTTTTCATTTATTACTCGACTTCTTCTCTCTGGTCCCATCATAACTTTTTCTATTGCCTCAAGCAAATCTTCATTTATAATTTTTTTACGCCCATTTCTCGCGGCCAGGATAGCGCCCTCATTTAATATATTAGCTAAATCAGCACCAGCTAAACCAGGGGTTCTTTCAGCAATTGTTTTTAAACTAACATTTTCATCTAAAGGTTTTTTTTCGCTATGTACTTTTAAAATTGCCTCTCTGTCATTTAAGTCCGGCAAATCAATTACCACTCTTCTGTCAAATCTTCCTGGTCTAAGTAAGGCTGGGTCAAGAACATCGGGTCTGTTAGTGGCCGCTATAACTATTACATTTTGATTTGGTTCAAAACCATCCATCTCAACCAATATTTGATTTAGTGTTTGCTCTCTTTCGTCGTGGCTTCCCCCAAGTCCAGCGCCCCTTTTTCTTCCAACTGCATCAATTTCATCAATAAATATTATACAAGGAGCAGTTTTTTTTGCTTTATCAAATAAAGACCTTACTCTTGAAGCGCCAACACCGACAAACATTTCTACAAATTCAGATCCTGACATATGAAAAAATGGAGTCCCGGCTTCACCAGCAACAGATCTTGCTAATAATGTTTTTCCGGTTCCTGGAGAACCAAGTAGTAATACTCCGCGCGGTATTTTAGCACCAAGTTCTTTAAACTTACTAGGATGTTTTAGAAAATCAACAACTTCTTGTAACTCCTCTTTTGCTTCTTTTGATCCAGCTACATCTTTAAATGTTGGTTTTTTCTTTCCGTCAACCTTAAAGCTTTTAGCAGAGCTCTGTCCAAAACTCATTGCTTTGGAATTTGCTCCCTGAACACCTTTCATCATAAAAAAGATAATAATACCAAATAATAAAAATGGTAAAACAAAAGGTAGTAAAGTGGTTAACCATAAATCCCAACCACTTTTTTCTTTAATGGAAATATTAATATCTTTTAAATTCTCACTGTCAACAGAATAGTTGCTTATTAAATCAGAAAAAGATTCACCACTTTCTTTTTTAACTAATTCTTTTTCACCTTCTTTTAAATCAAGTAAAATTTCGTTTTCTTCAACTGTTATTTTATTAATTTCATTATTTTCAATACGTGAAATTAAAGTATTAACCCCCACTTCTTTTGGTGCTTCACTTTTGTTTTCAAAAAAATATGTAAAAACGGAAGTTAAAAGTAAAAAAACTATTATTAATACTAAAAAATTTCTGAATAAATTTTTCATGGTTTATATAAATTAAATTTTTATTATTATCTTCATTATAATGCTAAATTCCTATTTTGGCAATTTAAAAAGCCTTGCTAAAACAAGGCTTTTTGATACGATCTACTATTCTGAAATTTCTTCTTCTTTTGTTTCTTCAGCCTTCTCTGGTGTTTCTTCTTTTTCTTTCTTTTCTTTTTTCTTTTTATCACTTACCGGTTTTAAACCAAGTCGATGCTCTTCTGGAGAAATGCTAACAATTTCAAATTCTTTTTCTTCATCTACATTATATATTTCAGAAATTTTATCTTTAACACCAAGTCCAAGTTGACTAATATGAGCTAAACCATGAATTTCTTCATCAAGTTTAACAAATAGCCCAAACGGATTTACTTTTAATATAACACCAGAAACTGTTTGTCCAACTTTATATTTTGAACTTGCTTCTAACCATGGGTCTTCCATTAATTTTTTAGCACTTAAGAAAACTTTTGCTCCATCAATAGAAATAATTTCTGCTTTAATGCTATCACCAACTTTAAATAGTTCATTTGGTGAATCAATTCTTTGCCAAGCTAATTCTGAAATGTGAATTAAACCTTCAATATTTTCTCCAAAAGTTACAAAAACACCAAAATTAGTAATAGCAGTAATTTTTCCCTCAACTTGTGAACCAACCTCATATTTATCTAGAGCTGGTTTTTGTTTCTTATTCCAAACATCTTTCTCTGAAAAAATAATTTTTCCTTCTTCTTCATTAAGAGTAATTACCATTACTTCAAACTCGGTACCAACAAATGATTTTAATTTTTCCAAAATTTTTCCTTTATCACCTCCAGAAACACGTGGGTAATTTTCTGGTGCTAATTGAGATACTGGTAAAAAACCATCAATTTGACAATAACGACTGATAAGACCACCTTTGTTTGCATCGGAAATTTTGACTTTAATTGTTTCTTTATTTTTATAAGCATCACGTAAATCATTCCAAGCTTTTTCTTGTCCAACTAATTTAAATGATAATTCAAGTTCTCCATTTTCATTTTCAGTATCTATTACAGCTGCTTCAATTTCATTTCCTGGTTTTAATTCTCCATACTCAGGAACTTCATTGTATAATTCTGGTCCACGTACGACACCCATTAAAATACCATCAATATCCAGTTTTACTTCTGACTTAGAAGCTGAAACGACACGTCCTTTAATTATGTCTCCTACTTGTGGAATTTTTATTCCATCATTTTCCAACATTTTTTCAAAATCGATGTCTTGATTTTGTTTATTATTTTCCATATTTTTAGTACAATTTTTAGATATAAAAAAATTGTCCCTAACCTCGTAAACACGAAGCTCTTTGGCTACCTTAACTCCAAAGATTTTATTATAGGTATATATTTATTTGTTTATGAATTCTATATTAGATAACTTAATTTGTCAACAAAAAGAGGTGTTGATTAGTCAACACCTCGATAATAGATAAAATCACGTTCTTTTAGATCTGGTTCAAAAATGTTAATGTTTAAACCTTTGTTTTTAATCTTCTTAATTATTTCTATACAACCGTAACACGCCTCAATATTATTATTTGCTATGTTTTTTGATTCGCTATCCGTTAAAATTGCGCTAATTAAAAATGGATTATAATCTTTAAAAAGTAAGTTTTTGGAAAAGAAATTTAAATTTTGTTCCAGTTCTTTCGTCTTACTTTCTCTATAGCACAACTTATCAATTTTGTGATATATGTTCTCATACATCCACATTCTAAGCTTCATAAATAATTGAGACTCTTCAGATTCAGAAAAAGAAATCTTACCATTAATAGCGCTTTCTTTAATCAAATAATACAAAGTTCTCGCAACTCTTTCGCGTTGAGTTTCTCCAAAAATTGCTAATAGTTCTTTTGGCGGTTTATTGTTTTTATTTAAAAAACCAAGCTTAAAACAATCACTTATATCAGAAAATATATAAGCTATTTTATCACAAATTCTTACTAGGCTTTCTTCATTGTTTAGTGAATTATTTATCAATTGATTATTAACATCACCCTTATTACCTCTACTCGAGTGATTTAAAATACCTTTCAAGGTTTCGTACGATAAATTTAAACCACGTCCACCTCGTGAAATGTTTTGACAAACAACCACCCCCATTACTGCATGTGAAAAATTATTTTTTGTTTTGTTTGATATAAATCTTTCACCTAAATGTCCGTAAGCAGTATGACCAATGTCATGTCCATAAGCAATTGCTTCAACTAGCTTTTGATTTAAACCTAATATGTTGGCTGCAAAAGAACTAATACAGACAACTTCGTTGGTATGAATAAGACGGTTTCTAATATTTTTATGAGAATTAACCGGAAAAACTTGTGTTTTATCAGATAATCGACGAAAAAATTTATCAAGTCTTATCTTGTCAATATCAAGTTGAAAAGGATTATAGGACTCGCCATAAAGCGAAAGCTCTTCATCTTCTTTATATCTTCTTCCTTTGGTTCTTTTAGAATCAAAACTATATTGATATAAAGAATCTTTAAATTCTAAAAAATTTAATGCTTTTTTCATTATATCTATTTTTAATGTTCTAACTAAATCGATTTAATTTAACATAATATTATAAAAATAGCAATGTAGTTGAAAAGAAAAAAGGCCACATCCGAAGATTGTGGCCTTTAATTGACTTTAGATACCATGTTTATTGCGCTTACATACAGAGCTTCGGTTCTGGAAAAATTACTAACCCCTAAATATCAACCTTCTTTGTAATTCCAAATTATACCTTAGCTGCTATTCTGGGTTTCTTTACACCCTTTAACTTGGGTGACCAACTGCGCTATTGATCCTGATCTTTTCCCAAGCTTTCTCTAAAGCCGTTTTTTAATAAAAGTACATTCTCCACAGACCTCTATATTAACAAATTATTATATAAAAGTCAATAATTTTACTTAAATTAAAAAAGCCCTAACTTTAAGTCAGGGCTTTATTTTAATTTAGTTTTTGTCTAAAAGGTGCCAACTTGCTTTCGGGTCGGTTACTAAATAACCTGCCTTAATCAAATTAACTACCTCACTGTCTTCTTGTTTATATTGCCCTGAAGGAATGTTCACTCCGGAAATAATTCTTAATTTATTATAACGATCAGAGTAATGTAAAGATCGATTAACCACACAAGCAACACCAACAACAATACCTCCGGCATTTAAAACAGCCTGAACAGCTTTTTCCGTAGTTGAAAAGTTGTTACACAAATCTTCAAATAACAACACTTTATCACCACCTTTAATTACGTGATCATTGCGACGAAAAACCAATTCTATTTTCTCTTTAGCTGTCTCTGTTTTAATTGCAGTTACTTTTTTTTCTAAACAAATTCCCGGAATATTTAACAAACGTCCAACCTCTTGAGCAATTTTTACTCCGCCACTGGGAACACCAACTAAACAATTAATTTTTCCGTTTTCGTTTTCATAAGCACGGATTTTTTCGACCATTATTTCAGCAAAATAATTTAATATCTGCGGATGGCTTTCAATTACCGACAGGTTAAAGTAAGTATCGCCAACATAATTTTTTATTTCTCCGTTTTCGTTTTCATAGGTACCTGAATAGGCAAGAATTGGAGAAATAATATTGCCTTCTTCGTCGCGATTTGCTTTATAAAAACCCTGGAGGTTTTTTAAGGTTTGGATAATATCACCTTTAACTAGCTTATTCTGAATCGAGGAACTTAATTTTTGAAGGGACAACTCCCGGCTTCGAGCAGCACTAATATTATTTTTTGGATTTCCTTTTGTTAATTGAGAACCAACCACTAAATAACTAGCGCCAACATCCAAAGCTTCAGTAATTCCGTTTAAACGATCGACTGATTGTTGTCCGGCATCCATCCAAGAATCACGAATACCTGGTACAATATATTCCAGTTTGGAAGGTAAATTTCTTTTCAAAAAACTTAATTCACTCGGTGAGCAAACAATTGCCGAAAACAAGTCTTTTCCAAAACTCAAAATATTTAAGGCATCGTTTAATATTGCCACTCTGGGCTCCATTCCTCTTCTCAAACGACATTCATCAATATTTGTGTCAGTTAAAACAGAGACAATAGCGATTTTCACTCCTTTAGGAACAATTGCTTTAATCTCTTTAAAGGCACGGATAGAACAATTGCTGTTCACGGTTACAATATCGCCGGCTTTCATTAAATTAATATAATGTTTTAAAACATTGACATTGGTACCATTGGTGTCAGCCAGCTTAAAGTCATAAAAAATATTTATGCTTGAGCTTTTTTGAATTTCAAAAATCATATTAATTAATATTTTCGCTTTTTCCAAATGAAAAAAGTCATTAAATTTAATATGACTAATATAATCAGCCATACACTCGGGATCTGACAAAGTTGAGAAAATAAGGTCATGAGCTTTTTCAGCGTTTTCTACTCCATCAATTGGCAAGATAAAAACTTTCTTTTTGTTCATGGTTTCTTTTTTTAATTGTTAATGTTCAAAATAATTTCATTAAAGACTATCATAAACACAATAAAAAAACAACCTCCTAAAAGGAAGTTGTTTTTTCTGTTATGAGCGGGTAACGGGAATCGAACCCGTCTCTCCACCTTGGCAAGGTGATATAATAGCCACTATACCATACCCGCATATGTGCCGCGGGCGGGAATCGAACCCGCACAGTATCGCTACTACTGGATTTTAAGTCCAGCGCGTCTACCAGTTCCGCCACCGCGGCATAATTAATTTTGTGGAGATGATGGGACTTGAACCCATGTCCAATTGGTTTTACTAAATACTTCTACAAAAATAGTTTAATTTATTTTTTTAATTTTGTCCATCTAAAATTAAACGAAAAGCGAACAAAACGATCTTTCTATTTAATTTGAATTTTTCCGGAAAGAACAGAAAAATTCTATCTCCATGAATATGACACCGAACAGAAACTATGGAGACTCATAACCATTCGATGGTTACGGCACTATTTAGGCCATAACAGGAGCGTAACTTGGAACATTCCAAGAAAACGCTTTGGCAGTTTTGCCATTTGTGTTTTGTAATCAGTTTAGCGTGATGGTTAAGCACGTTTTGCATATTTAGAAAAAGCTCCAACTGTCGATGCCTGGCATCCCCAATTAAAAGCCTATCTGTGTTTTGTTAAAGTCCTTAATCTTCTATCTATATCTCTTCTTTTAATACTTTCTCTCTTATCATATTTCTTCTTTCCCCTAGCCAAAGCAAATTCTAACTTCAAAAAACTATGATTAGTATAAATTCTAAGTGGCACAAGTGTCAAGCCTTCTATTTGTTTTTTACCAATCAACCTTTCTATTTCCTTTTTGGTTAGTAATAATTTTCTTTCTCTTCTTGAATCATACTCTGGTAATAGTCCGGCTCTTTTATAGGGAGGGATAAGGCAATTTATTAAATAAAATTCTGTTTTGCCATTCTTTTTTCTAGTATTAATAAAACTGCCTTTTAAACTTCCTTGTCCATCTCTTAAAGATTTTACTTCGTGCCCAAAAAGAACTAGTCCAGCTTCATACTTTTCCAGTATTTCATAATCAAAATTAGCTTTTTTGTTTGTTGCTAGGACTGACATAATTCCATTCTTTTAATTTAGCTAGCACTTTTTCATTGTTTAAAATGTTTTTAATATAACTCTTATAACCTGGCTCTTTAACCATTTTTTCAACCTCAGGATTTCCTTTATATCTATCTTTTACTTCATTTATTTTATCCTCGACTTCTTTTTCGTTAACATCAATTTTTTCGACAACAGCTATTTCTCTAATAATTAAAGCAGATTTTACTCTTTTTATGGCATTAGGAGTCATTTCTAGCATTAATTCATCTTTTGTTTTTTTGATACTGCTTAAATAGTCATCAAATTTACCTCCTTGACGAACAACACTTTGTTCAAGTTCAGACATAATATTTCTACCCTCGCTTTCAATTAAGATATCTGGTATTTCTTCTATTTTACTAGTCTCAATTATTTTGTTTAACATTTCAGATTCCATTTTTAATTCAACCTCTCTCTCTTTTTCCATTTTAATATTATCTTCCAATGCTTTTTTTAGATCTTCTAAATTTTTAAACTGCATTGCTTTAGCCATCTCATCATTTACTTCAGGAATATTTCTTTCATAAACCCCTTTAACCTTAACCTCGAAGTTAGCTTTTTTGCCAGCAAGATTTTTTTGATGATGCTTTTCTGGATATACCAAATCAAACTTTAATTCATCACCGGCTTTAGAACCAATAATTTTTTTATCAAAACCTGGTAGAAGATAATCTTTACCGATAATAACGGCTAAGTCTTGGTGTTGTCCGTTTTCAACCGGAACATTTCCTAAAGAAATTTTTATATCCACTGTAACTTTGTCTCCATCATCCGCTTTTTTATCTTCCAATTTTTCCGTTGCTCTCATTTCCGCTAAATCATGTAAAGTTTTTTCAACTTTTTTACTATCAATCTTTACCTCTTCTTTTTTAATATTTAACTCTTTATATTTACCTAATTCTATATTTGGTATTAAAGAAAGAGTTAACTTAAATTCAAAGGGATTATTTGGAGCAAGTTTAGTTACCTCAACTTTTGGTGTACCAACTGGTTGTAGTTCATTAGAATTTTCTAATATTATTTGATCAGCAGTTTTAGAAACAGCAAATTGAGCTGCTTCTTCTAAGATGCTCATTTCTCCAACTTTAGCCTTGATAACATCATAAGGCGCTTTTCCTGGCCTAAAACCTTCTATTTTAATAGACTCCGACAATTTTTTTGCTCCTTTTTCAAGATAAGGTTGAAATTCTTCCTCGCTCAAAGAAACGCTTATTTCTATTTGTGACTTTTCTAACTTTTTTTTATCAACTTTCATAGTATATTTTATTAACTTATTATTTAAATTATTTAATTTAAGCGGGTTAAACCCGCTAATTCTATTATTAAATATTATTTAATTTCATAGCCAGTATAACAAGCTTTTTTATAAAAATCAACCTTAAAAGAAAAGACAGGAAATTCCTGTCTTGTATTTTTTTAGTTTTGAGAAAAGAAATTTGTTTCTCTAAAACCAAGCGACATTAAACGGTCGCCGGGGCTTAAATAGTCAACAATGGTTTCTACCACTTTTTTCCAGTCCCCGGAACAGGTAAATCGCCCTTGCTGAAAAGCCCAAGCAATCTTCGGGGTGTTGTCCAAATGAACGCCAAACTGAAAATAAATTTTTTTTTCTTCTTTTTGTTCCTTACTTAATTGGGAAAATGTTTTTGAATCGCAAAGTACGGCCACTCCTTTAATAGCAGTTCCGATTGGCAAAATTTCATCTTCAACCAATATTACACCGGGTAACAAACTTAGGAAACGCTTTGTTTCAAAAACTGCCTGACTAAAAGAGGGGTTTTCAATTGCATCAAAAACCGAAACCAAATCATCAATAAAAAATGTTTTCATTGTCTTACTTTTAAGGTTAGAATGTACTATATCAAAATGAATAATACACTATTTATGAATATTTGTCAAGAGATAACATTTGTTTATTATAAACAAAAACCACTTAATTAAATTAAGTGGTTTTTTATCTAAATGTTTTTCTCTATTAAACAACTAGTATTAAAGCAACGATCAAAAGAGCAACAATATTTAACACTTTAATCATTGGGTTGATTGCTGGACCAGCTGTATCTTTATAAGGATCACCAACTGTATCACCGGTAACTGCAGCTTTATGAGCATCTGACCCTTTTCCACCAAAGAAACCAGTTTCAATATATTTTTTAGCATTATCCCAAGCACCACCACCAGAAGTCATTGAAATTGCTACAAAAATTCCAGTAATAATCGAACCAACTAATAAACCACCCAAAGCCTCAATGCCATGATTATTACCAAACAAATTAAAACCAAAACCTACTAAAATTGGAACTACAACCGGTATAATAGCTGGTATAATCATTTCTTTAATAGCAGCCTTTGTAACAATATCAACTGTTCTTCCATAATTTGGTTTTTCACTTTTATCCATTATTCCTGGTTTTTCTTTAAATTGAGCTCTAACATCTTCTACTACAGAGCCCGCAGCTTTTCCTACGGCTTTCATAGCCATAGCTCCAAAAAGATATGGAAGAAGGCCACCAATAAATAAACCTGATAAAACAAAAGGATTGTTAATCAAAAATTCAACGTGACCACCAAGATCAGTTATTTTAAAAGTAAAATCAGCAAATAATACAAGAGCGGCTAAAGCAGCAGAGCCAATAGCATAACCTTTGGTAACCGCTTTTGTGGTATTTCCAACTGCGTCTAAATTATCAGTTATTTCTCTAATATCTTCACCAAGCTCGGACATTTCTGCAATACCTCCGGCATTATCAGTGATTGGTCCATAAGCATCAATAGTAACTATGATTCCAGCCATTGAAAGCATGGCCATAGCAGCAATCGCTATACCGTATAAACCAGATAATGAATAAGCGCCAATCATAGCAGCAACAATAACGATAATTGGCCAAGCTGTTGATCTCATAGATACTGCTAAACCAGAAATAATATTAGTACCATGACCGGTTTTAGAAGATTCAGCAATTTCTTTAACTGGTTTAAATGCAGTTGAGGTATAATATTCGGTAATAATTACTAATAAGCCTGTAACAATTAAACCGATTAAACTTGATAAATAAATATTGTTTACTAAACCTGGATCAGAAACAAATATTTTAGTAGCTGGATAAAAAGCAATAGCTGCTATAACTCCTGCGGCAATTAAACCTTTGTATAAAGCTTTCATGATATTTTTCTTTTTTCCTAAACGAATAAAGAAAATTCCAATAATTGAAGCAATAATTGAAATAGCTCCTAAAACAAGAGGGAATAAAATAATATTATCTAAATTAATATTAGGATTGCTAACAAAAGTTAATGATCCTAAAATCATAGCAGCAATTGAAGTAACAGCATATGTTTCAAAAAGATCAGCTGCCATACCCGCACAATCACCAACA
>Ga0116152_10003414_pt1 | contig 12755 bp, 11 predicted proteins | sample AD_UKC119_MetaG_FD_89894 | JGI IMG/M metagenome (GOLD analysis project Ga0116152, IMG submission 89894) | Active sludge microbial communities of municipal wastewater-treating anaerobic digesters from Hong Kong - AD_UKC119_MetaG | ecosystem: Engineered > Bioreactor > Anaerobic > Digestate...
GGCAACATCGACGATGCACGATGCAGGGCCACCTACCCGGAGCACCAGCGCTTCAACTTGGAAGGAGTGCGGGTATGGATGACCCATATCGCCGGGAAACCGCCGCGCTACACGCCGGAAGTCCTGAAGGAATTGCGCACCTGCCCCACCGACCTCTTCATCTGTGGGCACTCGCACATCTGTGCCGTTCGGTTCGACGAGGCGGTGAATTGCCTGTACATGAACCCGGGAGCGGCCGGAAGGCATGGCTGGCACCAAGTACGCACCCTCCTGCGCTTCGAGCTGGAGGCGGGCAAGGTGCTTGGCCTGGAGGTGATCGAGCTGGGCAAGCGTGGCGCCGATTGAACCGAACAGGGGATCGTGGAATACCGATCCGCCCCGAGAACGCGTTCCACCCGGGACCGCGATAGCTTCGCTGCCATGGACCGCCTGCTCTCACACATCCCCGCTCGTCTGCGCAACCGTTACGCGGCCACGGCATTGGGGCTGCTGTGCTGGATCATCTTCTTCGACCGCAGTGATGCCTGGACGACCTTCAAGAACCGCCGGGAGCTGGGGCGGATGGAAGAGCAGCGGGAGTTCTACGTGCGGGAGATCGCACGAACCAAGGAACAACTCGTGGAACTAGGAAGCGACAAGGAGCTGTTGGAGAAGTTCGCCCGGGAGCGCTACCTGATGAAGCGCGACAACGAGGACATCTTCGTGCTCGTGCCCGAGAAGAAGGATCGACAGGCTACTCGGACAGACAGCAATTGACGGAAGGGTTACTGCAAAGATCGCGTATCAGCTGTTCTGTCCGCAGCCGGCGTCCCGCTCCGCGCAGATGGTAGTGCGTATCATGGAAGGCCGTATCCGGGAACACATAGGCGCTGGGGTCCCCGAGCAAGGGATGACCGGCTTGTGCCATGCGCCGGGCGACAACATCCTCCACGTCGGGCCTGCGGCTCGAGGCGGCCACGCAAGGCCAGACGAAGACCACCTGTGCCTGGTGCACCGCGGCGCTGTCCACCAGCTCCTGCGCCAGCGGTAGGAAGTCATCCCCGAAGACCGGCGACTTGTACTCGACAGGTTGTTGCTTCTCCGGGCCCCGTTGTGGCAGGCCGATGTGGGCCACCATGTCTCCGCGATCATTGAAGCCATCCGCGCGGTACACCCGTTCCTGCCCTTCTCCCTTTCGCTCGCCCAGAAGCTCCTTCCAAGCGGCTTGCAGGCGCAGAATGGCCACATCGGCGATCACCCGTGGACGACGGTACCAGGGCAACGCACGGATGGCACCCGGCGCACGGTCCACGGTGAGCACATGCACATCATTGTCCCGGATGGCCTCGCGGAACGCCGAATACTCGAAGGAGGCGATCACCAGATCATCCGGCCCCAAGTGGCCTTTCACCTCATTCACCATGAACTCCACCCCAAGGTTGGCATGGATGGTCATGTTCACCACGGGCCTGCAGAGGGCCTGTTCCAAGGCTTCGCTGTCCATGCCGAAGGTGGCGTTGCTCCCTCCGATGATCACCACCTTGGGAGAAGGAAGTGCGGCCAGTCGGGCCTCCTTGGCTGCCACCGCGCCGTGGTAATCGATCACCGAAGCATGATGGCCGTTGTGGAAGGCACATACCAACAGCATGCCCACCACGCCCGCGCCCAGCAACGCACGGCCGAAGAGGCGCAGCGGCTCAGAATTGGAAGTAGATGAACTCATGGGTGGTCTGCACATCCATGTACAGCAGGATCAGCAGGGTGATGAAGGTGTAGATGGCCCAGCGGAACACGGGTGATCGAGGAAGAAGCGCCAGGGCGTGCGGTCGTTGACGCGACTTCCATTCTAGCAGCACCATGGCCACGATCAACCAGGTCACATGCTGTTTCATCCAATAGAGGACGATACCAGGATGCAGGGCCGCATGGAGCAGCATGTACTTGAGGTAGGCCAGGGCCTGTGCCACGCCGGGTGCCCGGAAGAAGACCCAGGCCAGCACCACCAGCAGGAAGGTCACCGCGATAGCCGGCAGGTCGCGGAGGCTGGGGTCGTCGCGGCGGGCCCGATCATCGCGCAGGATGGTGGGCAGGTAGTAGGCGCCATGCAACAAGCCCCAGGTCACGAAGGTCCAGTTGGCCCCGTGCCAGAGGCCGCTCACCGCGAAGGTGATCATGATGTTGCGGAACCGGCCCAGCTTGTTGCGCCAGCCGCCGAGAGGCATGTACACATTGTCCCGGAACCAGGAGCTGAGGGAGATATGCCAGCGCCGCCAGAACTCCGGGATGTCGCGGGAGAAATAGGGATACGCGAAGTTGCGGCTGAGCCGGAAGCCGAAGAGCCGGGCACAGCCGATGGCGATGTCGCTGTAACCACTGAAGTCACCGTAGATCTGGAACGTGAAGAAGAAGGCGCCGAAGAAGAGCGTGAGGCCGGGTGTGCTGTCCACGGGGGAGTCGAAGATGCGGTCCACGATGGGGCCACAACCATCCGCGATCACCATCTTCTTGAAGAAGCCCCACAGCATCTGGCGAAGCCCGTCCGTGGCCTGTGCACGATCGAATCGACGCGGAGCCTGGAACTGCGGCAGCAGATCCACCGCACGTTCAATGGGTCCGGCGACAAGCTGCGGAAAGAGGCTCACGAAGGCGAGGAACTCCACCGGCCGTGGCGTGGCCTTCAGGCGTCCGCGGTACACATCAATGGTATAGCTGAGGGATTGGAAAGTGTAGAAGCTGATGCCAATGGGAAGAATAAGATCCAGCGTAGGCAGATCGGGCCGCATGCCAAGACCAAGCATCAGGCCCTCGAGCCCCTCTCGGAAGAAGTTGAAGTATTTGAACAAGGCCAGTACGCCCAGGTTGGCAACAAGACTGAGGACGAGCAAGGTCTTCTTCCGCCTTCCGGGGTGCGAGCGGTCTATGGCCAGCGCCAGGAGGAAGTCGAGCAGGGAACTACCGATGAGCAGGGCCAGGAAGCGAGCATCCCACCAGCCATAGAACACGTAGCTGGCCAGCAGGATGAAGAGGTTCTGCAGGCGCAGGTCCCGGTTGGCCGCGTACCAGTACAGCAGGAACACGACCGGCAGAAAGACCAGGAAGGCGAAAGAAGGGAAGAGCATCCTGGGCGTGACCGCTGCAGGGTCTTCTGCGAATGTAGCGGTCGCTTCCGAACCGGGTCAGAACCGCGCGGCCATCGAGACCGTGAAGGAGGTATTGTCCCTGGCCGGGCCATGCACGCTCTCGAACACCGGATCAACGCCATGAAAGGTCCGACCCTCGAAACGCACGAACGCGTCGGGCATCACTTCGATGTCCATGCCGAGCGAGTAACCCACCGTAGTGAGTCCGTGTGGCGTTCCGGTGTATAGGATCACCTGCTGATCATCACTGTAGTACTCCGCCCGCACCACGGTCGCGACGCCATTCTTCAACCTCCGCCGAAGAACGCCGACACAGCCCTGCCAGTCGTCCCAAGCTCCCCTACCATTCTCCTGCAGGCCGATGTCGGCACCCAATTGGGCACACCACTTCGCCCCTTCCCATGACCACCAGAGGTTGTTGAACACGCGATAGTAGCCCAGACTATCCGGCGTGTCGCTCCCGAGGAAGGTGCTCCAATTGAGCTTCATGCCCTTCCTTGGAGACCACAGGGCCTGCGTACCAAAGCATGGGGTATTGTTCTGCACCCGACGAAGACGCTGCCAGCCGTTGTTGAAGACAGCCGCGAACTCCCAACGGGACGAGACGGTCCAGGTGAGCTTGGCGCCACTGAGGTAGTACGGCGAGTTCTCTGCGATGACCGTCCTGGTCAATGTCCAGTTCTCGATACCGATGGCGCTCTCCATGCCGATGTGGGAAGGGAAGATGCCCGCATCCACCCACAGCTCCTTCTTCTTGAACACTTTCATTCCTACACGTGCCTCGAACACGTTGCGCAGCAACTCGGGTTCACCGATCAGGTTCGCCTGGGCGTAGGTACCTGCCATCAGGCCCAATGCGCTCCGGACCCGGTCCCGTGTGAAGTCGGCGCGTACAAGTCCCAAATTGAGGTCCACCTCGTTGTGCCGGTCGTACTGATAGATGAATTGCGGACGCTCGTCATCCGCCGGATGCCAGAGATCGTATGCGTAGTAAACGTCCACGAACGCCGACAGCTTGATCGCGCTCTTTAGGCTATCAAGACGGACCGTTCAGCACACAGCACCGGGGATGCCGTGCCGAGCAATACGAACGGCAGGACGGAAGCCTGGCCCATCGGGAGGTCTTGTCTCAGTGGTGATGTCCGCCCGGGCCATGTACATGTCCATGCGCCAATTCCTCCTCCGTGGCCGCACGCACATCCGTGATCTCCACATTGAAGTGCAGGGTGACCCCGGCCAGCGGGTGGTTCCCATTGAGGGCCACGATGCCATCCTCCACGCTGATAACGGTGAACACCCCCATGTCGCCCTGCTCGGAAGTGCCGGCCTGGAACTGCATCCCGGGCTCCACGATCTGGCCACCGAACCGGTCCACCGGCACTTTGTGCACCAACGAGGGATCGAGCTCGCCATAACCTTCGGCCGCGGGTACCACGGCCTGCACCTTGTCCCCCGCCTGGCGTCCTTCCAGTTGTTTCTCCAGACCCGGAACGATCATCTGGTGGCCTTGGATGTACGCGAAGGCATCACGGCCGGCACTGGTATCCAGCAATTTGCCATCGGCATCATTGAGCGTGTAGTGGAACGAGACAACGGAGTTCTTGGTGATGTGCATGGGCTAAAGGTAGGGTGGTGACCCCGATGGGCGTAAAGGAAGAAGCCCCGCCGATGGGCAGGGCTTCGAAGTCGAGTCGATGATCAGTGTGCGTGCGCGTGGCAGGCTTCCGAGCAGGTGTGTCCGGCTTCGCCACAGGCATAGGCATGCACCCCATCCTTGCAGGCCTCGGTGCACATGTGCTCCTTCAGCTCGGCATGTTCCTCACCGTGTGCATGGCCATGGCCTTCAGCCTTGGCACCATGGCAGCTAGAGGCACTGGCCTTTCCGGCGCAGCAGCCAGCTCCTTTCGGCGCATCTGCGGCGTCCGCATGCCCTTCCTTGCCATGTTCGGCCGAAGCTTTGGCTTTGCCGGCGCAACAGCCGGCCTTACCCGCTTCACCCTTGCTGCATTCCTTCACCTTCTCGGCCTTCGCCGGCTCGTCGGTCTCCTTCGAGGTGGTCTGTGCGTTCAATACACCAGCGAAAGCCACGCAGGTGAGCAGAGCGAGTAACTTCTTCATGTTCGTTGTTGGGTTGGGGTGTTCAACGCAAAGACCGGACCGGTCGTTGCATCCGGCGCAAGGTAGGCAAAGCCGGATGGTGAAGGTTTGATGGATGGCAGGTCATTCCTTGACGAAACGCAAGGTCGTTGGCAGTCCGTCCAATGTCGCGGAAAGCACGTGTACGCCAGGCGGAAGCCCCGTGATGTCCAGGCTGGAGCCCGCGAGCTGAACCGTTTCCGCCCGTCCCAGCGCATCCATTACCCGCACATGGCCCAGCTCCGTACCCGTTGGTATACGGATGACGATGTTCGTGGTAGCGGGAACGGGATGGACCGCGATACGGCCCACGGAAGACGTCGCTTCGAAACCCACGGTTGCACAATCGAGCACTCCGCCCAAGTAGGCCCTTCGCGCGTTGATGAATGACTTGAGGCCAAAGATGGTCCCACCACCCGGGCCGCCACCGGAAGTGATGTTGCTCTCCACGTTCGTGTTGAACTGGGCGGTGGTGTACATCTTGTTCGGATCGGCGGCCACATGCGGCGCGATGAGCGTCTTGATCGCGTCAATGTGCGGATCCAATTCAGCGTTGGAGAACGCCTCGAATACCGCGCAATATTGCTCGAGGTACTCACCGTACAGGACCGGCTGGGCGAATATCCTCGACAGCAATGGTCGCGAAGCCGCTACGTAATTCGGTGCCAGGTTGGTGAGGGTACCAGTGCCCGGACCACCGGAATAGGAGCCGAACGCCTCGTTAGCGTCCCACTTGATCCAGTTCCACCGGAAAGTGGTGGAGTCGTGGTAGATGTAGTAGTTCCGTGCTGAGTTGATGTAGCTGTCGAGGTTGCTGAACAGGTTGTCAATGGCCAGGGAACGCAGCAGGGGCGCCCATTCCCATTGCGTTGGCAGTTGTGCGATGAGATCCGCGTCCGAGGCGGTGTTGAGCAGTTCAAGCAGAGTGATCAGGTCGCTCCAGTCGTTCTCGGTCTCGTTGGTCTTCAGCTCATAGCGGGCGGTTTAACCATTCTGGTCCGCGCCGTAATACGCGAGGTCCGCGGCACCACCGGTACCGGTGCCGAAGTTGTCACCCGCCTTGAAGAGGTTGCCATCATTGTCATCCACCCACCGATCCAGGAAGTTCTTGTCCACGGGTTCGACCAGAACGTAGAAACCCCAAAAGGTGCCGTTCATGCTCACGTTGGCATAGCTCACGCGCGGCGCAAGCACGCCCATCTGCCGGCTGAGATCGAAGAAGATCTTCTCCCGCATGAAGGTCGGGTCCTTGAAGCAATTGTTGAAGTGGAGCTTGGTCATCCCGTGGTACTTCTGGCCGGGGATATTGTCGTTGAAATCGATCTTGAAGCTCTTCTTATTGCCGGGGTGTCCATAGCTGCTATTGCCTTTGAGGTCCACTGCCACGCTGGGGTAGAAATGCGTACCGGTGTTATCGGTGATCGTCACGTCCCCTGTCAGGGTCTGGCCAAGGTCGTTGGCGTAGTAGGTGGTCAGAAGGGTCCAGAAGCCCGGATCGGCGAAGGTGAGGTCCACGGTCACGACCTGGTCGGTGTTGAAGAGGCTGTCGCTGGGGGCATTCTGTGCCAGGGCGGTGATGGCCAGGAGGAATGCGGTCGGAATGGTGAGGAACTTCATCGGCGGCGGAGTAAGGAAGCCAGGGCTTGTTCGATCGGACACCGGAAGCGGGCAATGGTTTGAAAAGGACGCTGTGATCCGATGAAGGGATCCAAGCCCGAACTTCGCCCAATGGCCGATGACAAGCTGTTCAACGCCTTCCCCCCCTCCGCACGCGAGCAATGGGAGGCCGTGATCAAGAAGGAATTGAAGGACAAGGAACTGTCCACCCTGTTCGTGCAGGTGGAGGGCGCCCAGCTTCCTCCCTTCCACATGGCCGGGGAAGCTGGCCCCGGAGGAAGTCGTCGCCGCGGCGTGAAACGGGCTGGCAATACGTGGCGAAGTACCGGCAGCATCGATAGCGCTTCACCAGAGGCCAACAAGCTGGCCTTGGAAGCGCTGATGGGCGGGGCCGACGCGCTGGAGTTATACGGAAAGCCGAGCAACTGGAACGGCCTGCTGAAGGACGTGTGGGTGGGAGCGATCGATATCGCCGTGGATGGTGATGCTGCGCTGCTAGACCAGCTCCTCGCACTGCACGAACAGCAGAACACGCCCGATGCGGAGGTGAGCCTCTGCCTCGGCCTGCCACACGATGCGGACATCAGCGCGCTCAAGGACCGCCTCGCGAAACACCCGCGCATCCGGCTCTTCAGCGTGAGCGATGGCGCAGCACGGAACACGCAGGAAGCCCTGCAACAAGGCCGGATGCTGCTTCAGCGAATGCTCGATCAGGGCTACACCATCGACGACGCCTCTGCCCGCCTGCAGTTCCGCCTGCATCTCGGCGACGACCTCTTCCTGGAAGTGGCCCGTCTGCGCGCCTTTCGCGAGACCTGGGCGGCCGTGGTGGATGAGTTCGATCCGCAGCACGATTGCTCCCATACCACGTGGATCCAAGCCGTCGTCTCATACCCTGATGGAACGAAGTCGGCGCACGAGAACCTGATCCGCGCCACGCTGCAGGCCGTCAGCGCGATCACCGGCGGCTGCGATGGATTGACGATCCCTGCTCCGCGCATTCCGGAAGGCGATGCGCTGGCCCGCCGCATTGTCCGCAACATCCACAACCTGCTCCGCGACGAGAGCTTCCTGGGGCGTGTGGCCGATCCGATCCGGGGCTCGTACACCGTGGAGCAACTCACGACAACGCTGTTACATGAGATGGCCTCGGGCCTCGGGCTCCGGGCCTCGGGCTTGACCGCCGACCAGTCCGAAGCCCGTGGCCCGCAGCCCGAGACGGGCATTCCGAACCGCGAAGAGATCCCCCTCAAGTCCTTCTACACACCCGTCGATACGGAGCAACTGGAGCACTTGCACTTCGCCGCCGGCATCCCGCCCTACCTGCGCGGGCCCTACGGCAGCATGTACGCCATCCGCCCGTGGACCATCCGGCAGTACGCGGGCTTCAGCACGGCCGAGGAGAGCAACGCCTTCTACCGCCGCAACCTCGCCGCCGGACAGATGGGTCTCAGCGTCGCCTTCGACCTGGCCACGCACCGCGGCTACGACAGCGACCACCCCCGTGTGAAGGGCGATGTGGGCAAGGCCGGTGTGGCCATCAGCAGCGTGGAGGACATGAAGATCCTCTTCGACAGCATCCCGCTGGACAAGATGAGCGTGAGCATGACCATGAACGGCGCCGTGCTGCCCATCATGGCCTTCTTCATCGTGGCCGCCGAGGAACAGGGCGTGGCACCGGAACAGTTGCAAGGCACCATCCAGAACGACATCCTCAAGGAGTTCATGGTGCGCAACACTTACATCTACCCGCCGGGACCGAGCATGCGGATCGTGGGCGACATCTTCAGCTACTGCGCGAAGAAGATGCCCAAGTTCAACAGCATCAGCATCAGCGGCTACCACATGCACGAGGCGGGAGCGCCAGCGGATCTGGAGCTCGCCTACACGCTGGCCGACGGCATCGAGTACGTGCGCACCGGCATGGCCGCGGGCATGAAGGTCGACGAGTTCGCGAACCGGCTCAGCTTCTTCTGGGGCATCGGCATGGACCTCTTCATGGAGGTGGCCAAAATGCGCGCGGGGCGCCTGCTGTGGGCGAAGCTGCTGCACGAGATCGGCGCCACCGACAAGAAGAGCCTCGCGCTACGCACGCACTGCCAGACCAGCGGCTGGAGCCTCACCGCGCAGGACCCCTTCAACAACGTGGCGCGCACCACGGTGGAGGCGCTGGCGGCAGCACTGGGCGGAACGCAGTCGCTGCACACCAACTCGCTGGACGAGGCCATCGCGCTGCCCACCGACTTCAGCGCCAAGATCGCCCGCGACACGCAGCTCTACCTGCAGAAGAACAGCGGCATCACCCAATGGATCGACCCGCTCGGCGGCAGCTACTACGTGGAGAGCCTCACGCACGAACTGGTGCACAAGGCCTGGGCACGGATCAAGGAGGTGGAGGAGCTCGGCGGCATGGCGAAGGCCATCGAGAGCGGTCTGCCGAAGATGCGGATCGAAGAAGCCGCTGCGAAACGCCAGGCCCGCATCGACACAGGCAAGGACCGCATCATCGGCGTGAACGCGTTCCAGGTGGATGAGGAAACGACCATCGAGCTGCTCGAGGTGGACAACGCGAAGGTGCGGGAGCAGCAGATCGCGAGGCTGAACACCATGAAGGCGAAGCGGGACGAGGGGAAGGTAAAGGAGGCGTTGGAAGCGCTTACCGCCTGCGCGAAGGGCGGTTCCGGCAACTTGCTCGAACTCGCCGTCACCGCCGCCCGACACCGCGCCACGCTGGGCGAGATCAGCGACGCCTTGGAAAAAGCCTTCGGCCGTTATGCCGCCGTGCCGCGCGCGATCAGCGGTGTCTATTCCGCAGAAGCTATGCAGGATCCCGAGATGAAGGAGGCCATGCGCCTCGCCGATGAGTTCGCCAAAGCCGAGGGCCGTCGGCCGCGCATCCTCGTGGCCAAGATGGGCCAGGACGGCCACGATCGCGGCGCCAAGGTGATCGCCACCAGCTTCGCCGACATCGGCTTCGACGTGGACATCGGCCCGCTGTTCCAGACCCCGCAGGAAGTGGCCAAGCAGGCCATCGAGAACGATGTGCATGTACTGGGCGTGAGCAGCCTTGCCGGCGGCCACAAGACCCTGGTGCCCGAGGTGATCAAGGAACTGCGCGAGACCTACAGTAGGCCCGACATCCTGGTGGTGGCCGGTGGTGTGATACCGCCAAACGACTTTGATTTCCTGAAGAAGGCCGGCTGCTTCGATGTGTACGGGCCGGGCACGAAGATCCCGGTGGCGGCGAAGGGGATCATTGAGGCGTTGATGGATAGTTCCGCATAAGAACATTCCTTCGACATTACATGGCTACGATTGCGCGAATAAGCATGGGCAATGCCGCGCGAGGCATAGAGCCGAAGACACTGGCCGATCTGTAGGAAAAGAAGTTGTCGCCACGGATGAAGCAGGCAGCGACGATGCCGTTCGTGAGTGAGGCGATGAGGAGAAAGGTCGATCAGATTGAACGGTTAATGGGCTCCGCAGACGCTTGGTTCGCGGTGATCCAGAGGGCTCCGAGACGAACCTGACCTGACCGGATCCGAACAGCAGATCGTTCGATACCTTACCAAAGTTGCGTTGGCCAGTTATGTGCACAGGCGACCTTTGGGATACCATCGCGTCCCAAATGAGAGCTTGGTTTGCCCTATTCGTTGCCATTGTATTGACCGTGCCATTGAACGCGCAGGTCGCAGATGCAGGTCCGGATCAATGGGTTTGCGGAGACTCCGCCTATTTGCAGGGCAACTATCCCGGCATTGGCTTCACGGGTTCTTGGAGCGTTTTCTCAGGGTCCGGAACGTTCGCACTGCCTTCTTATGGCGGTTCACAGGTCACGGGCCTAGCCTACGGAAACAATGAACTCGTGTGGTCAGTGACCGATGGTGTGACCACAACGACCGACACGGTGTTGATCGTTGCGTATGATCCCTCAGTTACACCGGTCTATACCATGGGTGATACCGCGATCACAGGCCCTCCGTTCAACATCATGCTCTTTGCGAGTCCATACACTTATCCACAGTTCTGCAACTGGTACTTGGTTGCGGGATCGGCCACCATCTGGCAACCGAATGCATACACTACCTATGCTTCAGACTTGGGTATCGGAGAGAATGTTTTCCAGTGGTACTGTGACAATGGGCCTTGCGGTGTGAGCATCCAACAACTTGCGATCTCCGTCAACTGGATAACCACCTCAGTGGTTGAAGTTCCTGTAGCAGCCCCTTTTCATTTCGATCCAGCTACAGGTATGCTCTTGGTTACATCGAGCTTGCCAATTCGAGATGTTCGTATCCGCGATGTCGGTGGCCGGGAAGTTACTGGCACGGCGCTAGTGGATGGCATGTATGTCGCCACCGCTAACGTTGGTGGAACCCTGTATTTGCAGCGTTTTATTGTCCGTCGCTGACCTATCCAATTTCCACGGATCCTGCATTCCGCGTTAGGGACAGCAGCGGAAAGCCCACAGCGAGGAACGAGCGAGGACTTGGAGCGAATGGCCCGACGGCGAGTCCTCGAGCCGGAACGCCCAAAAGCCGATCAGACGATCGGGCGATCAGATGATCAGACAATTGGGTCACGTGCCCGACCCACCCCGGCATTCGATCTTCTGATCGTCTCATTATCTGATCTTCTGATCCATCATAGATGCTCCAGCGCATCATTGTTTGCCAATTGTTCATAGTATGATGCTCGTGGGCATCTTTGTGATGTAACGAACCGATGGAAAATGCGTATACTTGTGGCGTGAACACATCGTTAGTACACTGAAGCACCATTTACGATGGCTACAAGCAACATAAACTGGCAGGCCCTGAGCGACACCAAGGCTGTGGAGCAACTGGGCAAGGAGCTGCGGCGCATGCGGCTGGAGCGCAACCTGAGCCAGGCCGAGGTGGCCACCCGCGCGGGTCTGGACCGCACCACCGTGGTGAAGCTGGAGGCCGGCAGGGCCGCCACCCTGCTCACCGTGGTGCAGGTGCTGCGCGCCATCGGGCGGCTGGAGGTGCTCGATGGCTTCCACCAGGAGCCGCAGCCCACGCCCTACATGCTGGTGGAGGCGCAAGAGAAGTACCTGAAGAAGCAACGCAAGCGTGCGGGGCGCAAGAAGCCCACCGTGCTGCCGCCCAAACCCAAGAGCACATGGTAACGCATGCGAAAGTGAGGCTGTGGGGTCAGGTGGTGGGCCTGGTGGTGTGGGACGACCAGCAACAACGCGCCACCTTCCAGTTCGACCGCGCGTTCACGCAGAGCGGGCTGGAAGTGACGCCGATCATGATGCCGCTGGCCCAGGCGCGCGGGGGCGACGAGGTGTTCAGCTTCGGCGATGTGCGCGACGAGACCTTCCGCGGGCTGCCGGGGCTGCTGGCCGACAGCCTGCCTGATCGCTTCGGGGAGCAGATCCTGAACGCATGGCTGGCCACCCAACAACGCACGCCCGGCAGCGCCAACCCCGTGGAACGCCTGTGCTACACCGGTCGCCGCGGCATGGGCGCGCTGGAGTTCGAGCCGGCGCACAACGAATGGGAGGCCAGCAGCGAAGCCCTGGAGGTGGAGGAACTGGTGCGCGTGGCCAACAACGTGCTGTACGAGCGCGCGGCGTTCCGGACGAACAACAAGAAGGGGCGCGAGGAAGCCCTGATGGACATCCTGCAGGTGGGCACATCGGCGGGCGGCGCGCGGGCCAAGGCGATCGTGGCCTTCAATGCGGAGACCGGCGAGGTGCGCAGCGGCCAGATCGACAGACTGCCGGGCTTCACCTATTGCCTGATCAAGTTCGACGGGGTGACCAACGAGAAGCTCGGCGACCCCAAGGGCTATGGCCGCATCGAATACGCTTACCACCTGATGGCGCGGGCCTGCGGCGTGGAGATGATGCCC
>Ga0116152_10003415_pt1 | contig 12753 bp, 8 predicted proteins | sample AD_UKC119_MetaG_FD_89894 | JGI IMG/M metagenome (GOLD analysis project Ga0116152, IMG submission 89894) | Active sludge microbial communities of municipal wastewater-treating anaerobic digesters from Hong Kong - AD_UKC119_MetaG | ecosystem: Engineered > Bioreactor > Anaerobic > Digestate...
TGATCTTATTACCGAAATCCTTATTTAATTGTTCTTCAAAGTCATCATCGTAAATGGAAATAACCATCCGTGTATCTGAAAACAATGGATTGTCGCGGTAAGCACGTTTAATATATAAAGGAACTAAACTTGTCATCCAACCGTGGCAGTGCACCAAATCGGGAGCCCATCCCAGTTTTTTTACTGTCTCAATTACGCCGCGCGAAAAGAAAATGGAACGTTCCTCATTGTCTTTAAAAAACTTATTGTTTTTGTCACGGAACATAAATTTTCGCTGGAAGTAATCTTCATTGTCAATAAAGTATATTTGCATCCGGGCCGATTGGATACTTGCCACCTTGATAATCAACGGATGATCCGTGTCATCAATAATCAGATTCATTCCCGAGAGCCGAATGACTTCATGAAGTTGGTTCCTTCGCTCATTAATGTGTCCGAAACGGGGCATAAAAGTGCGGATTTCACGACCCCTTTCCTGTATCCCCTGGGGCAGATGTCTGCCAATATAACCCATCTGACTATCTTTCAGATAAGGTATGATTTCCTGAGATACAAATAGTATCCTCGTCTTTTCCATAGATTTCCTGGTAATTAGAGTAATATTTTGCAAAATTAGCAATTTTTCTTAATTCTTTGACTATTATACCTTTATTATTTGCTTGTTAATCAGTGCAAAGCATTCTTAAAATATCTTTATGGACTTTTGCCTTTTACTATGCTTTGACTTCCAGTGAATTAAAAAGATTTACGGCTAACGATAATTTTTAGCTTTCTGCAATCGATTGCAATCTCTTGAACAGCTATTTAAATTAAGTCTAAGTTAATGTTCTGAAAATGATTATATAGGTGTGTATTTTTTAATTTGTGATTTTAGTAAGCAATGTAAATAGTTATAAATTTGCTGCGTCTGTCAGCTGATTTTTTTTCTGCAAAGGCTCATTTTCAGACGTCTGAAAAACTTAAAACAATCTTTAACTATCACTTCCATGCATAAGATTAACAATCACCCGATTTTAGAGATCAAACCTGTTGAAAAAGTAACATTTACCTATGAAGGTAAAGAAGTAACCGGCGAAAAAGGCTTTACTATTGCTGCAGCTTTACACCAGGCCGGATTTCCTGTGCACAGTCATAGCCTTCGCAACCGTGAACGAAGTCTGGAGTGTGGCATTGGCAAATGTGGGGCATGTGAAATGTTAGTAGATGGTCAGATTAAACGTATTTGCATTACTACTGTTGACAATGTCAAAGAGGTAAAAGAAATTCCTCATGATTTCTCTCCTTCGCTTGTTGAACCCGACAAGCAAACACCAACGCGTATTTACAAAACGGTGGTTGCAATCATAGGAGCTGGCCCAGCAGGCCTGGCTGCACGCGAAGAACTTAATCGCCATGGTGTTGACAATATTGTTATTGATAACAATGACCGGATTGGGGGGCAATTTTTGATGCAAACCCATCAATTTTTCTTTTTTGAAAAGGAAAAGAAATTTGGAGGCATGCGTGGTTTTGATATCGCTCAAACCCTTGCTGGAGATGATCATACTGGAATATTTTTAAATTCTACAGTTTGGGATTTACTCGAGGGCCGTCGTATAGCTGTTAAAAATGTTAAGACTGACGAAATTTATTATGTTGATGCCGAATATCTGGTTATAGCAACAGGGGCAGTTCCTTTTATGCCTGCATTTGAAAATGATGATTTGCCCGGCGTTTATACTGCAGCTGTTGTTCAAAAAATGATGAATACCGAATTAACCCTTTTGGGTAAAAATATTCTTACTGTGGGCGCCGGAAATATTGGCTACCTTACATCATACCAGTTGATGCAGGCCGGTGCAAATGTGAAGGCCATCATTGAAGCTCAACCTTTTGAAGGCGGTTTTCCGGTACAAGCCAACAGGGTGCGTCGCTTAGGAATTCCTGTTATTCTTTCCCATATTTTGCTAAAAGCCATTCCCAACGAGAATCACGACGGTATTATTGGTGCCGTTGTGGCTGAATGCAAAGATTTTCAACCGGTTCCGGGTACTGAAAAAATTATCGACGGTATCGATGCCATCAATATTTGTACAGGGCTTGTGCCCGATGATCAATTATTGATTAAAGGGAATGAGGTTTTTGGCCGGGCATGCTTTGGAGCCGGCGATGCCATTCGTATTGGCGAAGGTACCAGTGCTGTTCTCAGAGGTAAGCAGGTGGCATTTGAGATTATGAATGAATTGGGCACCCGTTTCAGCTACGATGAATTCTTAAATGTTTCGAAAGAGTATATTGATTCGCAACAACATCCTGTAAGAGTTGTTGAATCTCCTTCAGTACCCTCCTCTGAGAGAATGGCCGCCAAACCATTCGTGCAGATTGATTGCCTTTATGGTTTTGCTTGTAATCCTTGCGAATTTGCTTGCCCTCATGGAGCTATTACTAAAACCTCAACCAGTACCGTTCCGCAAATTGATTTTGACAAGTGCATTGGCTGTATGGATTGTGTGTATCAGTGTCCGGGGCTGGCTATTTTTGGCTATAACATCAATAAAGACTGGTTGTTTCTTCCGATTGAATACCATGCAGAAGAAAAATCAGAGGTCTTTCTGGTTGATAATAATGGCAAAGTGCTTGGCGAAGGCGTCATTGAAAAAATCCTGAAAAAGGCCAACAAAACAAATATTGCCAGGGTAAAAGCTGTAAATATTCATGGTGAGAGCCTTATTCATGTGCGCGGGTTTATTGTCAAGGAAAATTATCCTGCAGAAGTAAAAATGACACCCGTTGAATATAAGAAAGAGGCTGAGATGTATGTTTGTCATTGCGATGATGTTACCCTTGGCGAAATTTTAGAAACCATTGGTGATCGCAAGTTTATTTCGGTGGACGAAGTAAAGCATACCACCCGTTTGGGAATGGGTGCCTGCAGGGGAAAAAGATGTATTCGCCGGCTTAAACAGACTTTGCGTAATTATGATATCTCTATTGTGGGAGATGCAACCCCGCGTGGGCCATTGTCAAATCAGTTGTCAATGGGCGAACTTTACCCCCGGGATGTGCATGAAGTCGTGTATATCAGCTCAAACGGTGCCAAACCCAAAGTTGTTGAAGTAAAATCGCTGGTTGCTGGTGGCGGAATCGGGGGGTCAGCTCTGTTCAGGTATTTGGCCGAAGCAGGTGAAAAACCAGTGCTTATTAATTCTGGCAGAGGTGCTTCATGGAGAAATATTGCCGGCGGACGGCCAGCATTCAGCCTGCCGGAAATTGCTGATATCGCAAGGCATAATCTTGAGATCTTTAAAGATTTACAGCAAATTCACGATGTAAACTTCAGGCAAATAAATTATGTAACTTTTGCTCATGATGAAGCCATGTATAAGGCACTTGAAGACTCAAAATCATGGTCTGATGCTTACATGGTTGAACCAAAGGATTATGCCAGGGAAATATCAGCGTACATCAATCCCAATCTGGATAACTACCTGGGGGCACTTATAACCCGCGATTGCTGGCAGGCTACTCCTGGTCGCGTTATCGACCTGATTCGCCGGATTGGAATACGCAGTGGTGGTACAATTAAAGAAGATTGCAAGCTGGTTGATGTTCGACGTGAAGGCAATATTTATAAGGTGCTGGTTCAGGACCATGAAAAACAATACGTTGAATATCATACAGAGGTGTTTATCAATGCATTGGGCCCGGAAGCTGGGAAATTTGCCGGAATGCTGGGCCTTGAAACGGGTATGTATCCGGTAAAACACCAGGCATTCATTTCGCGCCGCCTGCCCATGATGGGATTACAGGGCCGACCACTCGACATGATTATCGACCGCCGTAAATACAAAGGTTTTGTTGCTGTTTATGGTCAGCAACTAGCCGAAACCGGACAAATTATCGGATGCGCTTCGCCGGCTATAGAGCCATTGGAAGCAGCTAAAAATCTGAAGATCAATTCTCAGGATTTTCTTGAAATTGCTTCTGAGGTATTTGTAAATTGGTTTCCAAATCTTTCATCGGTTGGATTCCAGGCTGTTTGGGCAGGGTATTACGTTGAGCCGCGTATGATAATTGACCCGGAAAATGGATTGTTTGTTGGTTTGCGGGGACAGGGATTTATGCTGGGACAATATCTGGCAAAAATGTATGTGGATAAGTTAATGGGCAAACCTACTCCTTCATATTTCGATCGATTAAAGCTCAGTGGTGATGGCCTTCCTGAAAAGGCATTCAAGTAAAAACTGAAAAAATGAGCAGGCCTTTATGTATCATGATTTCAGTAAACCGTTACTTTTGACGAATGTAATGCATTGTTTGATTGTATTGTAGTTTTCAGAGGGTTGGGTGGCCAGGTGTTAACAAATATTTGTTATTCACAATATTAATTTCTACTTTTGCACCCCTTAAACCTGAAAAGACATAGAACGTGGATTACCTGAGACAATTTGTAATTCCATTTGTTGGGTTAAGTGCTGGAAATCATCAGTTTGATTATGTAATTGATGATAAGTTCTTTGCATCATTCGAGTATTCAGAAATCAAATCAGCTAACGTGAAAGTGAGGCTTGACCTTGCAAAAACGGATAGAATGCTGGTGCTAAACTTCTATATGTCCGGAACAATACGGACAGAATGCAACCGTTGCCTTGATGAATTTGACTTTCCGGTAGAAGGAAAGGAAGAGTATTTTATCAAGTTTGGCGCCGAGCATCATGAAGAAGACGATAATGTGCTGGTTATCACTGAAAGTGAGACCCATATTGATGTGGCACCTTTGATTTATGATTATGTAAATTTGTTGTTGCCATTTAAAGTTGTACATCCCGAAGATGAAAATGGTAATTCGCAATGTAATCCGGATGTTATCCGACGGATTCAGCAATTTTCGGCACACAAAGAGAATGACAACCGATGGGATAAGTTAAAAGACCTGAACATTGAATAAATATTAACCAATAAAAATTACCAGAAATGCCAAATCCAAAACATAGGTTTTCGAAAACCAGAACAGCTAAAAGGAGGACTCATTACAAAGCGATAGCTCCTACTGTCAGTACCTGTTCAAATTGTGGTGCCTCTGTGCTTTACCATAGGGTATGCAATGAATGTGGTTATTATAAAGGAAAGCTTGCCATTGAAAAGGCAACCACAGCATAACAGGCTTTAGTCTGCCTGCATTCCATTTAACCTAAAGCCTGTCAGATGAAAATCGGACTCGATGTGATGGGTGGTGACTTTGCTCCTGGTTCAAATATATCCGGAGCACTGCTTGCCCTCAAAGAACTTCCTTTGACCGATCGCATTGTATTGATTGGAGATAAGGATATTATTCTTGCAGAACTGGAAAAGCGCAATGCAAACCCCAGTGATTTCTCTATTGTACATGCGCATGAAGTCATTGGAATGGGAGAGCACCCTGTTAGAGCTATCACCCGTAAACCTGATTCCAGCATTAGTATTGGCTTTAAGCAACTGAAGCTCAAAAAGATTGATGCTTTTGCAAGCGCAGGAAGTAGTGGAGCCATGCTTGTGGGCGCTATTTATAGCGTCAATAATATTCAGGGAGTTATCAGACCCTGCACGTCTGCTGTTCTGCCACAGGAAAGTGGCGGACTCAGTCTTTTACTTGATGTTGGTACCAATCCCGATGCAAAACCCGACGTGATGTATCAGTTCGGTCTGCTGGGATCTATTACTGCCAAAAACGTGTACAACATCCAGAATCCAAGAGTTGCTTTACTTAATATTGGCCATGAAGAAGAAAAAGGAAACCTGTTAACCCAGGCTACCTATCAGTTGATGAAAGATTCAAAGGATTTTAACTTTGTCGGAAATATTGAAGGAAGAGACTTGCTCCGTAATAAAGCTGACGTTATTGTTTGCGACGGTTTTACAGGGAATATCGTACTCAAAAACATGGAAGGTATGTTTCGCATTATCATGAAACGTGGTTTGGTTGATGATTACTTTGCCCGGTTTAACTACGAGAAATATGGCGGAACCCCTATTCTTGGAATTAATTCTACAGTAATCGTTGGACATGGGATATCAAACGATATTGCTGTTAAAAATATGTTGATGCTTGCGCGTGACGTACACCATGCCAAACTATCGCAGAAGGTAAAACATGCACTTGCTAATATTGCAATTATTGTAAGAGATTAACCGAATTATTCTGATTGAATTTGCTGATGACAAAAATTAGAGCCGCAATTACCGGTGTAGGTGGGTATGTTCCTGAATATATTCTTACTAATGAGGAACTGAGCCGGATGGTTGATACTACCGACGAATGGATCATGACCCGCATCGGCATTAAAGAGCGAAGAATCCTTAAAGGAGAAGGAAAGGCTACTTCTGATATGGGAGCCGAAGCGGTGAAACAGTTATTATCAAAAACAAATACCAAACCCGAAGAAATCGATTTGATTATTTGTGGAGTTGTTACTCCTGATATGCTTTTTCCTGCAACCGCCAATGTTATTGCCGATAAAACCAATATTCGCAATGCTTTTGGTTTTGATATGAATGCCGGCTGTTCAAGTTTCCTTTATGCACTTACCACAGCCTCAAAATATGTTGAATCAGGCACTCATAAAAAAGTTATTGTTGTAGGTGCCGATAAAATGTCTTCTATCGTTGATTATACCGACCGCGCTACCTGCCCGATTTTTGGCGATGGTGCTGCTGCTGTCCTGTTGGAACCTACAACGGAAGATTATGGAGTGGTTGATGCATTGCTGAACAGCGATGGTGTTGGCCGCATTCACCTGCACCAAAAAGCCGGAGGTTCAGCTAAACCTCCTACGCACCAAACCATTGATGCACGTGAACATTATATTTATCAGGAAGGACAACCTGTTTTTAAATGGGCTGTTTCTAAAATGGCTGATGTTTCGGTTGAGATGATGAACCGCCATAATATTACTCCTGAAACTCTTACATGGCTTGTCCCTCATCAGGCTAACATGCGCATCATTGAAGCTACTGCTAACAGAATGGGCATTAGTAAAGAGCAGGTAATGATTAATATTCAGCGCTACGGAAATACTACTTCTGCCACCTTACCTCTTTGCCTTTGGGAATGGGAGAATAAGCTCCGAAAAGGCGATAATGTCATTTTAGCTGCTTTTGGCGCCGGCTTTACTTGGGGCTCTCTTTATTTGAAATGGGCTTACGACGGCGATAAAATATAAAGAACTGATTTGAAATTAGGGCCTGTATCTTTGGTACAGGCTTTTTTTTGTACTATAAGTTTTAAACATTCTAAATTTGTTCTTATAAACCAGTGAAATATGGAAGTAAATATTGTGAAGTTTAATAACGATGAACATGAGTTAAAAATGATGGCTGACCATATTAGAAGACTTGTGTTTGTGCAGGAACAGAATGTTTCAGAGGAAATTGAATATGACGAGTTTGAAAGCATATGCAACCATTATTTGTTGTTCTTTCATTCAAAGCCGGCCGCAACCTGTCGGTGGCGGATTACTGAAAAAGGTGTGAAGCTTGAGCGTTTTGCCGTTTTGAAAGAGTTTCGGGGTAAAGGCGTTGGCTTTAAACTGCTGCTTTTTGTGATGGATGAAGTTTTACAGCTTGGGAAAACAGTTTATATGCATGCTCAGGAAGCGGTTATTCCGTTTTATGAGAGCGCTGGCTTTAAAGCCCACGGAGAAGTGTTTATTGAGGCCGATATCAGACATTTTATAATGAAATATGAAAAATAAGTTTAATACAGAGGCTGTTCAGTCCAAGTGTGGTTGTTAAAAACCGCTAATGAATCAAAACCACAGCTTTTGATAATTTTTTTAGCTTCATTAAACCATAAACTGAGTTCATGAGGTTGATGTGCATCGCTGCTGAGCGTTATTTTAATATTGCGCTCCTTTAACTTAAATAGTATTTGCTCTCCCGGAAACAAGCTTTTGCTCCGGCCTTTATATATACCACGAGTGTTTATTTCAACAATCAACCCCTTTTGGGCTATAAGCGAAATCGTTTCGTTCACAAGATTCTGATACCAGGTCTCATCTTCATTGAACCACCGCCCCTGATTGTGCATCTTAATTTTGTCAAGATGCCCTATGATGTCAAATAACTCTTCTTCAATCATTTGGTTAATCTGATGCCAATAGGCTGTTACTCCAGATTGAATATCACCTCCAAATATTTCATGAAGACCTTTGTCATAGGTTTCCCACTTTGGGCCATCAATAAACCATAAATCTTTAGAATGATGGCTTTTTACCAGATGTACACTGCCAATAATGTAATCAAGGCCGAATGAAGATTTTAATGCCTGAAAATCATTGCTAATGCCTGGAATATAGTCTGCCTCAAGTGCCATTAAAATTTGCAACTGATCACGATATTCACTTTTTAAGCTGTTGATTTCAGCAATATAGGCTTCTTCTGAACCCGCTTGTAATGCAAATGTATTTTCAAATGGCAACACCGAATGCTCAGAGAATCCGATACTTGAAAAGCCTTGTTTAATAGCTTCTTCAATATAAGCTTTAGGCTCAGCCGAGCCATCAGAAAAACGGGAGTGGGTATGATAGTTAAAGAGTTGATTCATGGCGGTAAGATTGAGCGAAGTTCGAAAATATTGAAGTCGTATAAATGTGTTTGACCTGTATGGCAGCTTTCAACTTAATTGAGCTGCTCTGCTTTGATTAAGATAAATTGCTAGTGCTTTTCTGTTTGCGTTTGAAATAATGCATGAGTTGCATCTACGACAATATATACCTTATCGCCCCGGCGAAGTGGCTCGGTGGTTGCAAAAGAGCAGTGTTCTCCTTTCACGGCCTGCTTCACCGGCTCTAAATCCACCCTTATTTCATTGATTTCGGCTTCATAGGCACCTGTTGTTGGTCCAATCACAAGTATTTGGTCACCTGCATTCAGCGAATGGGCTTCAACCTTAATTTCAGCAACATTTAATTTTGAGTAATAATTCACCACTTTCCCGATATGTACTTTTTTATGCGTAGCCTGCGAGCCATACCGTTCTGACCATTCACCTGTTTTTTCACCCAGATAATATCCGTTCCAGAATCCCCGGTTATAAACTTTATTAAGCTCAGTGGTCCATTCTTCAACTTTCTCTTTTGAAAATGAACCATTCTTCCAGAATTGCACAGCTTCGTGATAAGTTCTGGTAACAGTTTTCACATATTCAGCCGAGCGGCTGCGTCCTTCAATTTTTAATACAGATACTCCTGCATCTAAAAGGCGATCAAGAATAGGTATGGTCATCAGATCTTTGGGAGACATGATGTACTTATTCTCTACTTCAAGTTCAATTTGATTGTCTTTATCGGTGACCGTATATGCTCTGCGACATGGCTGCATGCAAGCTCCACGGTTGGCTGATGCATTAAAGTTGTCAAGACTGATATAGCACTTGCCCGAAACGGCCATACATAACGCACCGTGAACAAATACCTCAATTTTTACAAGGTTTCCAGACGGGCCGGTTATATTTTGTTCCTTTATAGCCCTGGTAATTGACTCCATTTGCTTAAGGTTAAGCTCCCGGGCAAGCACCATTACATCTGCATAGCGTGAATAGAATCTCACAGCTTCAATGTTGGTAATGTTGCATTGGGTTGAGATGTGAGTTTCAACTCCTGCAGATTTAGCATACTCCAATACCGACAGGTCAGAGGCAATAATGGCGCTTACATGGCTTTCTTTGGCCAGGTCAACCATTTCGCGCATGAGCGCTAATTCTTCGTCGTAGATAATGGTATTGAGGGTCAGGTATGATTTTACACCGTTTTCTTTACAAATACCGGCTATTTGCCTGATGTCCTCAGGTGAAAAGTTGCTTGATGAACGCGCACGCATATTTAATTGGCCCGCTCCAAAATATACCGAACCTGCTCCTCCCTGTATCGCAGCCATCAATGATTCATATGATCCGGCCGGCGACATGATTTCAATTTCCTGCATCTGCATTTATAATTTTGTGCAAAGGTAACAGAATTTTGATTTTTGAATAGAATGAATCTAAATTGCACACGTGTTTTTATAGTAATCACCGGGCTTTTATTAATTTTTTCAATAAAGGCTTTCAGTTCGTATTTAATGAAAATTGGATGGAAGTAGCCTGTCTGATGAGCGGGCGATAAAGATTGTTAGAATTACAACTTACTTTACAGATAAAAGAGTATTAATGTTTTAAAAGTAAGGCACAAAAAGAATAAATCAATGGCTTGGTGTGAATTCTGCTTTTAAAACTGATATGTCTAATTCTACCCTTATTAAGCGTGTTTTATTGGAAGATCTGCCGTTGCTTGAGTCAGCAGCAGGTTCGTTTTGTGCAGCGGGTTTGTATGTTGCTGAAATCAATTGCGATTCAGAATCGAATTTTTATTTGAATTATCTTTATCCTGTTGATAAAAAGCTCAATGAGTGTGATATAGCTCTTGCTGAGACGGAGATATTTGAAGTAATCGGCAATGTGTCTGCGTCAGGTCAGCATAGTTCTCATCAAAGTTTATTTATAGTTGAATGTAATGTAAATGGAAATAAGCGCACTTCCGGAAAAGATTTTTTCGTTTTCAGGCCTACTCAAAGTGCTTTAACAGATGTTCTTATAATTGGAATTGGTGAACCTGGATTAAGACTCAATGAGAAATCCGATATTCTGAATTCCATTCTTACAATGTTCATGTCTTCTGTTGAGCGCGGGGCCGAAGTTGTATGCTCTCTTGCAGAAAAACCAAGTTATAATAAACTTTTTACGGCAGCGCCTGAAGCTATTGCTATTCTTGATTCAGCTTATTGTGTTATTGATGTAAATCCCGAATTTGAGAAGCTCTTCCTATATAAAAAGAAAGATATTCTGGGCCGAAACCTCGACAAACTTATAGCCTCAGGCCCATTGCTGAAAGAGGCGAAAAGTTTTTCAACTGCACGAAAAGACGAGAGCTATATTGCTGTTGAGTCAAAACGTATGCGGCGTGACGGTTCTCTTGTTGATGTTTCTATTCTGGCTGTTCCTTTCAATTCAGCCAATGGTGATTTATATGCTTATGGTTTTTACAGGGATATTAGTGAAAGAAAAAATAATGAAAAGCAAAAACTTGCCCGTATCGCTTTTATTGAATATATAAGTAAACTTTCATCGGAGCTTATCAACCTTAATATTGGTCAAATTGATGAAGCAGTTGTAAATGCCCTTCAGCGCGTGGCGCAAATGTATGGTGCCGAAAGAGCTTATTTGGCATATATTTCTGAAAACAGAAATGTGGTTGAAGTAACCCATGAATGGACTGTTGACCAACGTTTGTCACATAAGAGCAGGCAGCCTTGTTTTCCTGTGAATGAAGTGGAGGTTTTTGGCCAGCTTTTGAAAAATGGCCAAACATTTTACCTTCAAAGAGAGGATATTGGGGTTGTGGAAGGAACAGAAGAGCTTCGCTTTTATTTTGACTTGCTTGATATCGAATCACTTGCAATTATACCTTTATTTATTGATCTTCATTTTAAAGGATTTATTGGTTTCGATATGTTTAGTAAGCCGGCAAAATGGGATAAACAAACAATAGATTCGTTTAAGTTGGTGGGGCAGATTCTGATTAATGCCATTGGAAGGAAAGAAACGGAACAAACAATTAAGCTTGCTCTGGAGAAGGCTGAAGCATCAGATAAGCTTAAATCGGCTTTTTTAGCTGGTATTTCGCACGAAGTACGCACCCCAATGAATCACATACTTGGATTTCTTGAATTATTGAATGAACCATATATTACTCTTACCGAGCAAAGTGAGTATATAAAGCTGATGAAATCAAGCGGATTGCATTTGCTTAGGCTGATTGATGATGTGATTGAACTTGCCATGATTGATTCAGGACAGATTATAATAAATGAAAGGCCATGTGATATTAGCCGGTTGATGGAGTCGTTGCTTATTGAATTTGAAGGGATTAAAGTTGAAATGAGCCGGCCTGAACTAAAACTGTCGCTCACTGTCAGCCCGGAATGCAGGGGGACCATGTTTTATACTGATGAAATCAGGTTAAGACAGATTTTGTGGAATCTGTTGTCAAATGCCATTAAATATACACATAAAGGTAATGTGGATATTGGTATAGAGAGGTCTGATGATTCCCGGAGGCTTATTTTTTTTGTCAGAGACACCGGAATTGGGATTGAAGAGAAAGATCTTTCTCTCATTTTTGAACGTTTCAGGCAGGTTGATGCTGGTTATGAGCGGGCATACGGCGGTGCCGGGTTAGGGCTTTCTATTTGCCAGGGGCTGGCTGTTCTTTTTGGCGATAAAATTCATGTGAAAACTGAGCTTGGAAAAGGCTCTGTTTTTAGTTTTTCTATTCCTTCTATCGTTAAAAGTGATCATTTTTTGGGATCTGGCTCTTTGGGTAATGGCCAGAAAAACTATGAGTGGAATGACAAAACAATTCTTCTGGTTGAAGACGATCCGGTGAATATGCGTTTCCTTATGGTTATCCTTCTGAAAACAGAAGCGACACTGCTTTATGCATCAAATGGGAACGAAGCCATTCAAATACTTGCAGGTAATAAGGTTGATTTGGTTCTGATGGATATGCAGATGCCCTTAATGGACGGGTATGAAGCAACGGCAATTATGAAGCAACAATTTCCCGAAGTGCCGGTAATTGCTCAAACGGCTTTTGCGATGAAAGATGATAAGGAAAAATGTATGGCTGCTGGATGTGATGAGTTTATTTCTAAGCCTATTGATAAAAACAGCCTTTACGTTATGATTGAAAGTTTGTTTAA
>Ga0116152_10003420_pt1 | contig 12740 bp, 8 predicted proteins | sample AD_UKC119_MetaG_FD_89894 | JGI IMG/M metagenome (GOLD analysis project Ga0116152, IMG submission 89894) | Active sludge microbial communities of municipal wastewater-treating anaerobic digesters from Hong Kong - AD_UKC119_MetaG | ecosystem: Engineered > Bioreactor > Anaerobic > Digestate...
CACAGCCCGGGCGACCCTGCGCGTTGCTGAATAGCGGTTGAGGTTCGGTGCAGCCTGATCAACTTTGTAAGGCGTAGAGGTCGCGCCATCGACATCTCCGGCAATGATCGATTGCCAGCTGGCGTCCAGATAATGGAGGAGCTCAGGTTCCACACGGGCCGAGCTGATTGCCACGCTGCCGGGCATAATCATCACCGATGGGTCTCCGCCCATCCAGAGCTCGTGGATGACTTGCGCCATCAAACGGAGCACACCCCGCGTCCTCTGGAACTTCTCCAGAGATCCCCAGCTGGTGTAAAGCTGATCAAATAGCTCCGGGTGGATTGGGTAAGCCTTCTCAAGCTTGCGCCGATAGTCTTCATCCGAACAGCCCTGAGGAAAGTCATCCGCATTCTCGCGGTACAGTTTCACGAACTGCTTCAGCGTGTTGTCTCGGTGATGAAACTTGTCGCCGGGGATCTCCTTGAAGAGACGCCGTCGAACGATCTCATAACTTTCTTCCTGGCTCGCAGGCCGCCATGACGATTCAACTCGGGAGAAAGTCTGCTTCAAACGGGCGAGTGCTTCTTGTCCACCTTCGCCGCCGACCTCAATTTGCGAGGCGGGCAGGGAAGCCACTAGAAGCGTGCCGGGGCTGGCTTTGACGGCTTCGGTCAGGGACTGGACGAATGACAAGTTTGAATCGAATGAGCCGGACGGTAAGCCGTCAACTTTGTAGATCTGCCGGAGGTAAGCAACCCATTCGTCGATCAGGATCAGGCACGGTGCGCACTGACGGAACAGCTCTTCGAGCAGGTTTGAACCGGGGGCGATGCCGCTCTTGTCATTGTCGGCCACAAGGGCATAGCCAGCTTCACCGCCGAGCTGAAAGGCAAGTTCGCCCCAAGTCGTTCTTATTTCGCGGCCGTAGTCCTTCTTACGCTTCTCGACATCCATTGGCCCGTTCGAGGTACCGACGAGCACCGCCCGATTGACCTTTTTCGGAACGCCCAGAGCGTGGCGCGAGAGAAGTTGATCGAGTCCGGGAAGATCTTGCGCAGGTGCGCCGCTTGCCATGTGGTAGAGCGCAAGCATGGAGTGCGTTTTGCCACCGCCGAAATTCGTTTGCAGTTCAACGACCGGGTCTCCTCCCGCGCCACTCAGCCGCTTGGCTGCGCCAGCGAGAAGATTGCTGAGCCCTTCTGTCAGGTAAGTGCGAGCGAAAAACTCCCGCGGATTCTTATACTCAGAGGGAGCGCTTCCATTGTGCACTTTGGCAAGGTCCGCCGCGAACTCCGCCTGCTGGAACTCTCCGGTCGCGACATCCTGGTGCGGCTCGACGACTTCGCGCCAGGGAAGGAGGCCAGCAAATGTCTCAACCGAAATATCCGTTCGCTGAGTTTTCTTGCGTTCTTCATTACGAGCGAGCTCAGTGAACTTCGTGCGCAAGATGGTGTCACGCATCTTGCCGATTTGATCTGCGACTTCACCCGCACTGATGGCTTGCATGAGACGGCGCATCGAATCCAATGCGCGCTCGGCATCATCGTATGTGAAGGGTTCATTGTGGGCGAGCTTGTTTCGTACATCGACGAGCTCGTTGACAATGGACCGTTCAGCTCGGCCGAGGACCTCTTTGAACGCGTCCATCCAGAACCGGTCCATGGCATTCAGGAGCGCGGACTGGTCCCAATTGAGGTCGCCCTTCCCATTCGTCTTAAGGCCGGAGAGCTTTTCCAGAACCTGGGCTTTCCAGTGGCCCTTGAGGGAGTTTTCGAGTCGCTTCTCGACGAAAGGGATCAGGCCTTCCGGAAGAAGCTCCATGCCTTCGAATACATGCTGACGCGTACTTTTTGCCATCGTCTTTTCCCTTAAACTTCGAAGCGCAGCTGCCGGTTGGCATCTTCCAGCGAGACGCTGGCGGCCATGCGGCTAAGCTCGGTCCAGTCCGCGATCAGTGCGTTATACGCGGTCGCTTCGCTTGCCTCTTTGCGTTTATTCGCGGCAATGTCGTAAAGGCAGTAGGCGAGATCCTTCACGGCGTCGGCCTGTGCCCCGTAACGTTTGAGAAGCGCGGCAGCATCGGCGCTCAACCCGCTCTGTTCATGAAGGCGAACGAGATACTGAAGCAGTTCCCAAACAGTCACGTGCTTGTCGGTCTCGGGTGCCCATTCGGCCTCAAGTTCTTCACGCTTCAGGATGCGGACTTTGCCGGCTTGGCTTTCGATTATGCCAGCGTGTTTTACGCTTTCCACGGCGATGCCTCGAGCGCGGGCCAGGTTATCGGCGACTCCGTAGTCACCAGGCTTCATACCATTTTGTTCGTACCAGGTCACTGCGAAGCGCGTGTCCGCGTCGAATTCTCCCTGCACATCGTTCAAGAACTCATCAAGTTCTTTATTTATGAGCTGCAGCGCAGTTTTCACACTCATCGGACTGTCGTCGGATTCCAGCACCGCCTTGTAGCGCGAAAAGACGCCCATGCCGGGGCCGATGGCCGATTGTGGCATGTCGGCCGGCGCGATGTTGGCAGCTTGGAGCTCGGCAATGGCTGGAGGCAGCTCGCGTTTCAGGGCGCGGATGAACTCAGCCCGGGTGGTGACCTCGGCCGAGGCTTCCTTCTTGCGGCAGACTAGGACGACCGAGTTGGCAAGGGCGTTGGTGCCCGAGGCGATCATGCGGTTCGCCATCTCTGTGCGCATAGGCCAGGTGCCGACAACCGCATAACCAGCCTCAACGACCGCCTGAAGGAACGTTGCCCAGCCGGTGGAACTGATGCCCTCTTGTGCAACCTCGCTCTGCTTGAAGGCATAGTAGATTGTCGCGGGAAATTGGCCTGACGACTGCTGCGCCATGTTGGCGATGGCGCTCCGCATCCCGTCGAGAAAAAATACTTCGGCAGCCTCTTTGCCGCCATGGCGATACGGTGTGGCAACGAGCTCATCAGCTTTTGGTGTGGCCAACAGCGAGAAGAGATCGGGATATATCTCGCGCAGGGCCCGCCGGAGCCAGACAAAAAGGAAATCGGACAGATCGGCATACCCGATGTTGTCGTAATAGGGCGGGTCGCTCGAGATCACTTTTCCAGCGGCGATCTTTTGCGCTTGCGCATTTTCCTGCACCAATGCGCCCTCGGAAGACGCAGGCAAGACAGATACCGCCAGTGAAACCCATTTAACGCTGGGCTCCCATGCTCCTGACGATGAGCAGAAGACATTGCCCTCGCCAAAGTCCCAAGTCATTGGAATAGCTTGTCGAGCGAATGTGTTCCGCAATTGAAGCTTGGTTGAACTCGAGTCCCAAGTCGCAATCGATGTGTGCCGGTCAGCCACCTTGTTCACAACCATACCCAGATACACGCTCACCGCCTCGGCATAGGCTTTCGCGCCTTTGCCGCCGTCGCGCAGCGGGGTGGGATCGGCGGAGAGGGTGGCGCGGGCGTCAGCCTCGATCTGCGCCCGCGCTTCATGCACCAGATCGCTGAACGTGTTCAATGCCACAAGCTGCCGGTCTGTGAACAACTTGCCGAAGGTGTCCAGCCCGTAATCCACCGTCCAGAAATTACGCGGATCGTTCGGCAGCGGCGTTTCCGGCGACCATTCCGGCTTGGCCGAAAAGGCAAGATCGCTGTGCGGGGCGATGGGTTCGACATAGACGCGGGATCGGTTGCCCTCGGCCACGATGGCCAGCAGGGTCTGTCCCATCTCGCCCGCCTTACCCTTGGCCTTCACAAAATCCGGCGTGATCGCCGTATCCGAGATTAGGCAGCGGAAATTCGCGCCACGCCCGGCTTTCGTGCCCTCTTTCGCCGCCTCCAGCTCGGCCTTGGTCCCGCCCTGCCGGATGCGATAGGTGATCGTCTTGGCCTTCCGGTCCACGATGGGTTCGATCCAAGCCTCTTTCCCGGTCTTGGAGGACAGAAGGAAGCTTGACGCAATCGGCACCTGCACATCCGCAAAGGCCGGGTCTGGGCTCGGCACCGTCCGCGCCCAGATCCAGGCGATCACCGTCGCCTTGCCGCCCCCATACTCCTTCGGCAGGTCCACCTGCGGGTAAAGATGCCCGATGCGCTCCCACGCCTTCTCGCGCATCCATTCGCCGTAGTATTTCACATCCTCGGCCAGCCCCTCGGCATTGCGGTAGAACGACCGCTCCTTGATGCCGGGGTGGATGGGGGGCATGTCCTTGAACTTCGGCGGGATCTCGATCATCGCTTTGCCGATCATCACCGCCACCGGGTTCAGGTCGGACCCATAGGCAGGCAGGCCCAGCCGCTGCGCCTCGAGCGGGATCGACCCGCCGCCCGAGAATGGGTCATAGATTGGTGGCATAACTCCGCCGCAGCTTCTGCGAATCTCCGCCCGCGCGCGCTCCAGCACCTCTTCATTGGTCGAGTTCTCCCACTTCACCAGGTCTTCAATGATTGTGAAGAGCCGCTTACGCTCTGAATCTTGCGCCTCGGGCGTTGGGAACTGCTCGGGCAAGCTGGAGGGATCATCCACCAACTGGGCAAACAATACCGCGCGGCACGCCGCCAGCGGGCGCCGCGCCCACCACAGATGCAACGTAGACGGATGACCATGCCGGATCGATTTCTCACGCGCAGACGCCGCGTTGATCGCTTCAAGCGGGATGGCGACTTCGATCAGTTTCTTTTTGTAGGCCATGCTGTTGGTATTCTTTGCTTGGTTTAATGGATAAATAGCCCAAACAGGCCAGCTGATAGATTTTGCCGGGCTGCGTCGCCAAGCAGATCCTCGAAATGTTCTGAGGAACTTATCGAAGACGAGTTCGGGTCGGATGGATCTTGTGGGCCCATCGGAATACCGAAACGCGCGGGTCTAAAAGGCGGCAAGGCTTGGTCTGTATCTGCTTCAGGTAGGGTCTGCCGCAAGAAGAACGCCAAGGTCTCCGCATCAGCGGTGTTTGCGACCATGACTGCATTCCAGCGTGGCGGACAATAGCAGCCAAATGTCTGACAGGCAGTCTTGGCTGGTATCGAATTCTTTGGTCTCGACTTCTTCAGTGCAGAGGCACTTGGTGTCAATTCCAGCGAGCAGGAGTTCGCCATTTTTGAAAAGCTAGGTCCCAAGGCGGCAGTAGAGCAACACCAACTGTGGTTCAAAACGCAGTTATGATCAGCTGCTTCATTGGCATTTGAAGCTTCAGGAAAGACATAATGAACGCTGTCGGGATAGCGGCGCGCTATTCTATCAAGGTTGCGCCACTGCGGTTTGTCCAGTTTAAACTTTTGGTCTTGCTTGGCTTTGAACTGGAACAGCGTAAGGCGCCCGCCGATCTTGATCATCGTGTCTATGCCCGTGATCCGTTCTTGGGCTTGGGTCATGCCGAACCATTGTGGATTCCGATTGAATGGCATGATGGCCGCGGACAACGCGGCACAGAATCTGATTTCGAAGCTCTTTTCAGCATACCTCACTTGCTGTCTCCGGGCGAAGATGACCGCTCAAGCAACTGCTTGATTTGAACCTGTATCGCAGTGACACCAAACTCAGGTTCTTGGCTGAAGGGGCGCCGGACGTAGCGCGGTTCGCGCGCGAAGCCATTTTCGACTTGGACGATTGCGAGAATGAATTTTTCGGGTTCGTGTAGGGAGGTGATGACTTCCTGACGGGTGACCATGACCGTGTCTGCGCCGTCAATCCGACCTTTGACTTCGATGAACCGCATGTGATCCGCCTTCGGATCATATGATGCGATATCGTAACCGACCTTTTGGGCAGAAACATCGATTGGGGCGTTGCCGAGCGTGCGCTCTGCCTCCATGACGGCGTTCATGGCGGCGAGCTCGATTTCCCTTCTGGCGGCTGGATCTTCTGAGAAGCCATTTGGCTTGGCGGCGGCGCTGTCCTTTGGCATGCGCCGCTCCAGCAGCCCTTTTGGGATCACAACCATACCGCCCCGGACGCGCGGAGGCTGCGCGGAGATGAAGCGCTCCTGCTCGATGAGCAGCGTGCGGCGCTTGAGCCTCTCGGCAAGATCCTCGGCGCGCCGCTCTGCGTTTTGCCAGTTGATACGCGTTTTCTTTCCGGCGCGTTCTTCTTCCTTAAGCTCGAACGCCCTTGCGTCCCAATAGTTGATCTCTTTCTTGAGCCTCGCGCGCACTTCTTGTTCTACTTTATCGATCTCAGGAAGGCGGCGGGCCCGTACTTCAGAAATGTGCTTCTGCGCAAGGTCAATGGTCGCGTAGTTGATCGCTGTCTTTTCGATGTCAGAGCGCAGCCAGTCGGCGTCGAGCAGGTCCTGAACGAGGTGAATCTCTTCGGCTTTTGCAGGACGCAGGTTGAGGTGAGGCGCAATGCCTGCATTGACCGCTTCGCCCGTCGGCCCGATCGATGCGAACTGGAGCTTCTCAGATATCGTGTGCGGCTTGCCGGTGGATGTAATGCGGCCATCCTGAACGCTGTGCTCCAGCAGGAAAATCGCGCTGATTTCTTCGCCCGCATCCGTCTCATCGACGAGCACGGCGCCTGTCTTCATCAGATGATCGTACTGCTCTCGGATCAAGCTGATCACAGCTTCAAGCAAGGGGTGACCAGGGCAGACAAAAGCCGCCACGGGTTGTTGATTCATCTTCGATTTTTCGAAGCAGATGCGTTCGTACTTTTTCTGAACCGGCGCCCCAGACCCGATTTGCCGGTCCCGTTCGCGAATGATCACAGGAACATGTGTCAGCTCCCAGCGACCCTCCTCGCGTTTCTTGACTTGTCCGCCAAGTGTCTGGAAGGCTTCGATGAAGAAGCTCTGGATGTGATGTGGTTGCAGGCGCTGAGCCTCGGCTCGCTCCATTTCCAGCCGGAGCTCTTGGACCTTCGAAGGTGGCATCGTGTCATTGGTAAGCGCGCGCCGTTGGAGCAAATCCAGAAGATGCTGTTGATCCACGGCGCCGTCGACGACCTGAAAGAGCTTCGCCTTAACCTCTTCGCGCTCGCCATACTGAATGGCTTCAAACAAGAGGTCGCGCAGCGCGGTGCCTTCGAACAACTCGCCCAAGACGTCGTAGACCCGTCCTCCCAGAGCTTCCCTTGCCGCTTCGAGCTTCTCGAGGAGGCGAGCGTAGACCTCGCCCTCTCGTGTATCGGCCGCGACCAGGTTCCAAAGGTGGCAGACTTCTGTTTGCCCAATCCGGTGAATGCGCCCGAAGCGTTGCTCGATCTTGTTCGGGTTCCAGGGAAGGTCGTAGTTGACCATCAGATGACCGCGCTGAAGGTTTACGCCTTCACCGGCTGCATCGTTTGCGATGAGCACCAACATATCGCGGTCCTGCATGAAGCGCTCGACGACTTTGCGCCGTTCTTCTCGCGTGACGCCGCCGTGGATGACCTCGACGGCATCGGGACGACCGAGGCGTGCCCGGACTTTGCCGGCAAGATAGTAGAGCGTATCTTTTGGCTCGGTGAAGATGATCAGCTTTCGGCGATTGCCCTCGCTGTCGACCATCAGCTGATCGTCGAGTATCCGGTCCAGCTGTGTCCACTTGGTATCTTTGCCAGAGCGAAGCACATCAAGTGCCATAAGCTCGAGACCCTTGAGCGTTTTAACTTCGATCTCTAGCTGCTCGATCGTTTCAGCCGTCGTCGCGCCCGTTGAGATCGACTCCTCGATTTCATCGATCTCGTCCTGGGAATACTCTTCGATGTTCTTCAAGACTTCTTCGTTGAGATCGGGCTGCTCTTCTTGACGTCCGCCCTTTTTCGAGATCCGCGCTTCGCCAAGTTCGTTTTCCAGCCGCTCCCGGCGCCGTTTCAAGGATTCGTAAATCGCGGCAGGAGAGGACGCGAGGCGTCTCTGCAAAATCTGGAGTGCGAACCCGACGGTGTTGCGCTTTTTGGCATCAGCTTCCGCAAACCTCAGCACACGGTTCATCTCGTTGCGGACATACTCGGTGACAGCGGCATAGAGCCCTGCCTCGAGAGGAGAGAGTTCGTATTTAACGGTATAGGCTCGGCGCTCAGGAAACAGCGGTCTTCCGTCAAACCGAAGTAGTTCTTCCTTGGTAAGCCTGCGCATCATGTCAGCGCTGTCGGCGTAGTGGACACCGTCGCGGAACCGGCCTTCGAACCGATCTCCGTCCAGCAGTGCCAAGAAGAGCTGGAAGTCTTCTTCTTTGCCATTGTGAGGTGTCGCCGACATCAGAAGAAGGTGACGGCACATCTGTCCGAGTTGCTGCCCGAGTTGATAGCGTTTCGTATACTTCACTTCGCCGCCGAAGAAACTTGCCGACATGCGATGCGCTTCATCACAGATAATCAGGTCCCATTCCGTTGAGGCGGCCAGCTTCTGCTGGAGGTCTTCATTGCGAGAGAGAACATCGAGCCGCGCAATCATGCGGTTGCGATCATTGAAGACATTCCCGGACCGGGATGTTTCGACCATGTCTTTCGACAGGATGTCGAACTCGAGCGCAAACTTGTTTCCCAGTTCGTCCTGCCATTGCTCTACAAGGCTGCCAGGCGCCACGACGAGGCAACGTTCGAGATCGCTTCTTGCGATCAGTTCCTTGATGAGAAGTCCGGCCATGATCGTTTTGCCGGCGCCTGGGTCGTCCGCCAGAAGGAACCGCAAGGGCTGACGGGGCAGCATCTCGCCATACACGGCGGAGATCTGGTGGGGCAGTGGGTCGACAAGGCTCGAATGGATGGCCAAATATGGATCGAAATAGTGGGCGAGCTTTATCCGGTTTGCTTCGGTCACCAATCTCAGCATGGCGCCGTCGGCGTCCAGCGACCATGCCCGACCAGTCGACTCAAGTTTCAGCCGCGGCTCGTCTTCCCGGTAGAGTGTTGCTTCCGCCACTGTTCCATTTGGATCTCGGAACACGACGTTGATAGACTGACTGCCCACCCATTCGACACTCTTGAGCTCAACCACGCCTGCTGGGACGATTCCGGCGACTCTTGCGCCTGGTTTGATGTCTTCGAGCTTCTGCACGGGCGTATCGTTTCCTGTTCTCTATCGGCGTTTAGAAGTCAGGCCGTGACCGAACTCAACACCGCAATCCAATTGCAAGCGCTTCCCTGTGGAATTCGGCCTCAGGTGCGAGCTTCATTCCTGCACGGGCAGCTGTATTGGCTAGTGATGTTTGGTCTTACTTACAAGTGAAACCGCCGCTCCTTAAACGCGCACGGGTGCTGGCGATTCGTCGATGCTGCTGCTCAACCGTTCATAGCTTCCTCCTCAGTCGGCGGTGGGCGGACGGCGCGTCTGCCGGAGCGCGGCCGCCGCGCAAGGGGGCGGAGCTTTTTCGACGGGTTGGTCTTCAAGCATCATACCTACAGCTTCCCCTTGCGCAGCGACCTTCTGCGCTCCGGCGATGCGCCTTTTCGCCGCCCACCTCCGCCTGATGCGGAGAGAAACGGGCGGGGAGGAGACAGACATGACTGACCAGACCACTACCGTTGCGCCCCTTGGAACTACGGGTGCGCCAACCCTTCAGGACCGTCCACGCATCTACGTCGCGTGCCTTGCCGCCTACAACAACGGACGCCTGCACGGGCGTTGGATCGAGGCAACGACGCCGGACGAAATCTGGCGGGACGTTTCGGCGATGCTGCGCGCCAGCCCGGAGCCCGATGCCGAGGAATGGGCGATCCACGACTACGAAGGCTTCGAAGGCGCCCACCTGTCGGAATACGCTTCGTTCGAGACAGTGTGCGACCTTGCCGAATTCATCGGCGAGTATGGCGAACTTGCCTCCCGTATTTATGGACACTACGGCAACGACCTTGAGCAGGCACGCGCCGCGTTTGAAGACTATGCGGGCGAGTATCGCAGCGCCGCCGACTTCGCCGAGGAGCTTCACACCGAACTCGGCACCGCAATCCCCGAAAGCCTAAGCTACTACATCGAATGGCAGGCGCTTGCCCGGGACATGGCCCTGAACGGCGAGATCATGGTGTTACAGGTGGGCTTCGACGAAGTCCATGTCTTCTGGTCGCGGTAGGGGAGGGCGCGGATATGACTCCCGAAACCACCCAGCACCGGTTCACGCTCGAAGAACTGCAGCAGGCGGACGACTGGTCCGAGGGCTTCTGCCTCGCCTGCCGCGCGCCGCGCGACGGCTGTGAGCCGGACGCCCGAGCCTATGAATGCGACGAATGCGGCGAGCGCGCCGTGTACGGCCCGCACTGGATCGCCATCGCGGGCCTGTTCGCGGAGGGCGACGCATGACGTTCGCTCAAGGCTTCCAATCCTATGTCTGCCCCGGCGATGTCATCACGTGTGAGTCAGGGCCCTTCACCGTCTTGGCGCAGATTGTGCCCGATGATTGTCCGGACGCTCCCGATCAGCGCCAGGACGGTTTTTGGCCCTCGCTCTATGCAGATGCGCCGGGGTTCATCGGCCCCGGGGCGAACCATCGCCAGCGCTTTGCCGTGGCGCAGGCCAAGGCCGAAGCCGTCATGGAAGGCTGGCGCAAGGGGGACTGGCTCTATTGCGGGATCGTGCTGTCAGTTTCTCTGGAGGGGGTTCAACTCGCATCCCACGCGGCCAGCCTCTGGGGCATCGAGGTCAATTATCCGGGGGCGGATAACAGCTATCTCATGGAGGTCGCAAACGAACTCCTGCCGGAAGCCGTCGATGTGGCCCGTGAAACGCTCGCGCGGCTCGCTAGCCATGCCGACGCTCTGGAGGGCGCGTGATGGCGGACATCTTTGAACGGCTTCTCGGTCCGCGCCCCTCGCTGACGCTCGACATCGAGCAGGGCTTTGTCACCGCCATCTGGGTGGAAGGCCGCTGCCCGAACGTGACGATCCGGGACTTCGATCTCGGCGCCAGCGCGCCGGATGCCGCGCTCGACTTGTTCGGCGCGCCGTTCGTGGCGGTGGGCTGGCACCTGCCGCCTTGGCGGCTGGGCCTCGCCCTTGCGCCCCCACACCTGTTTCCATTCTGAGGAGTTATCCCATGTCACAACCTGATCTGATCCACATCGAGCTCAGCAAGCTCAGCATTTCCAAACTCAACATGCGCCACGGGCGCAAGGCCCCGGATGTCTCCGACATCCTGCCCTCGATCCGGGAGAAGGGTATCCGTCAAACGCTGCTCGTCCGGCGCGAAGGCGACGGCTACGGCATCGTCGCCGGACGCCGCCGGTTCTTTGCACTTCAGCAGATCGCGAAGGAGGCCGGCAGCGATCCGCTGGTGCCCTGCGCGGTGATGGCGGAAGGCGATGCCGCCTCCGCCATCGAGGCGTCGATCATCGAGAATGTTGCGCGACTTCCTGCCAGCGAGATGGAGCAGTACACGGCCTTCCGGAAGCTTCATGACGAAGGAAGAACCGTTGAGGAAATCGCCGCGTTCTTCGGTGTGACGGAACTGAACGTCCGGCGGGTGCTGGCGCTGGCTGCGCTCAGCGCCCCCATCCGCAAACTCTATGCCGATGAGGAGATCGATCGGGAAACCGTTCGCGCGCTGACGCTTGCGACACCTGCCCGGCAGGCAGACTGGCTGAAGCTCTGGAACAGCGAGACAGACCGCGCCCCGATGGGGCGGGCCTGCCGCGCGTGGATCACCGGCGGGAGTGCGATCACAACCGACAAGGCGCTGTTCGAACTTGCCGGTTACACCGGCGCGGTGACCGCCGACCTGTTCGGCGAAACGGCTGTGTTTGCGGACGCCGCCGCGTTCTGGCAGGCTCAAGGCGCGGTGATTGCCGAGCGCGTCGAGGGCTACCGGCAGCGCGGCTGGACCGATGTGATCCTGATGGAGCGAGGCGCCTACTTCCAGCGCTGGGACTTTGTCCAGACGACCAAGAAACAGGGCGGAAAGGTCATCGTCGAGCAACGCCATGATGGCACGGTGACCTTCCATGAGGGCTGGCTCAAGGCAGCCGAGGCCCGTAAGGCCAGGACGGCAGCCGCCTGCAGAAAAGCCCCCTCGGAACCAGACACGCGGCCCGAGATGTCCGGCCCGATGGCGGACTATATCGGCTTACACCGGCATGCTGTCGCGCAGGCGAGCCTGATCCGGAACCCGGCTATCGCGATGCGCCTGATGGCGGCGCATGCGCTGTGCGGCTCATCACTCTGGAACGTGCGCCTGCATTCGCCGGGCGCCGTGAAGGAAGCGACACTTTCGAGCGTCGATGGCGGGTCTGCTGCCGCCGAACTTCTCACCGCGCGGGAGGGCGTGGAGACCCAGTTCGAGGCCCTCGGCGCGCCGGTCCCGCGCCGGAGCGCCGATGCCTATCATCTGTGTGAGACGTTTGCCGCGTTGCTGGCCATGTCCGACGCCGAAGTGATGCAGGTGATGGCACTCGCGATGGTCGAAACGCTCGAGTCGGGAGGGCCTGTGGTCGAGGCCGTCCTGCATGCCTGCGCCGCCGATCCTGCAGGGTTCTGGAAACCGGATGACGCGTTCTTCGACCTGCTGCGCGACAAACGCGTGATCACCGCTTTCATCGCCGACGCCGTTTCGCCAGAGACTGCGCGCGAGGCAGAGGACGCCACGGCCAAGGCGCAGAAGGCGCAGCTGGCAGAGGCGCTCGTTGCCCGCGATACTTCACTAAACAGCGCATGGATGCCGGGTTGGATGCAGGTGCCGCCTGCGCGCCATATTGAGGGCGCAGCCAGTCCGCCAGCTGATGCCTGGAAACGGATTGCCGGGCTGTTCGAGGCGGATGCGGAGCAGGAATCCGGCGCAGAACCATCGTCTTTCAAAGCCACAGTTGCCTGAGTTCTTGGTCTCCTCTCAGGCAGGATGGAGCCGCCCGGTGCTTGCCACCGGGCGGCTTTTTTGCGCGA
>Ga0116152_10003421_pt1 | contig 12739 bp, 12 predicted proteins | sample AD_UKC119_MetaG_FD_89894 | JGI IMG/M metagenome (GOLD analysis project Ga0116152, IMG submission 89894) | Active sludge microbial communities of municipal wastewater-treating anaerobic digesters from Hong Kong - AD_UKC119_MetaG | ecosystem: Engineered > Bioreactor > Anaerobic > Digestate...
AACAGCCGTTGGGCAAAAAGCAGAAATATTGATGATCTGGATTGGGTCTGGGTCAGAAGTCCGCATGGTGAAGTGAAGGTTCAGGCAAAATATATGGACGGTCTTAATGAAGGAACTGTGTGGACCTGGAATGCCATCGGTAAAAGGCGTGGAGCGTGGGCGCTTGATGAAAATTCCCCTGAGTTTAAAAAAGCCTTTCTGCTTAATCATGTCATTTCAGAAAATCTGAAAACCGAGAACGGTGAATTAAGGTCAAATTCTGACCCTGTAACCGGGCAAGGGGCATGGTTTGATACGCGGGTTAAAGTTGAGCGGGCGGATGATCAGAAGAGTGATCAGACTTCACCGCTTCTTGACCCTGTTAAATTTTATAATAAATTCGACCGTCCGGATGTTCTGAATTATGGATTTAAAAAAGAAATGCCTTTTGAGCAGGAAGAACGATCACTTGGTACGAAAAGGGAGAGGGCAAAATGACGTGTCTTCCGGATAAAACAGATAAAAAGCTGGGACTTTTGATTGATCTTAACATTTGTGTCGGCTGTCATGCCTGTGCTGTAAACTGCAAAGAGTGGAATACTGGCGGCATAACCGGTCCGATGGAGGATATAAAGCCTTACGGTGATGATCCAAGTGGTGTCTGGTATAACCGTATCCACAGTTATGAATTTAAAAAAGAGAAGGAAGCGGATCGCACTGTTTATTTTCCCAAATCCTGCCTGCATTGCGATGATGCGCCGTGTGTTACCGTTTGTCCGACCGGCGCATCGTTAAAAAGATCGGAAGACGGCATCGTTCTTGTAAACCCTGATGTCTGTATTGGTTGCAAGCTTTGTTCATGGGCTTGTCCCTACGGGGCACGGGAATATGACACTTCTGCAGGTGTGATGCAGAAATGCACTCTTTGTATAGATAAGATTTATGATGAAAATATTCCACAGGAAAGGCGCGTACCAGCCTGTGTTTCAACCTGTCCAGCAGGGGCGCGGCATTTTGGTGATTTTGCCGACCCTGAATCAAATGTTTCTAAACGTGCAGCGGAATTTGATGGCCGTGAATTATTCCCCCAGATGGAAACCAAACCGGTGAATAAATATCTGCCGCCCCGTAAAAGGGAAAAGCACGAAGATAGAAGGCTGACACCAAAAGTATCAACAGTTAAAGATGCCCTTCTCAAATGGGCGAAATTGGATTTTACAGGATAAAGCCATGCATCCAGCATTATCGGTAATTATTTTTACGACATTTTCCGGCATGGGCTACGGCCTTTTTATCTGGCTTTGCGGCAATATTCTTAATGGAACGGCACCTGATAATATGTCGATTGTAGGGGGTACTATATTATCCATATTGTTGGTTGGTACCGGTCTTCTTTCTTCAACATTGCATTTGGGACATCCTGAACGGGCATGGCGCGCATTCAGTCAGTGGCGATCATCCTGGTTAAGCCGAGAAGGGGTTATGTCAATCCTGACTTTTGTTCCAATGGTTTTTATCTGCGGACAGACTTATATTGATATGGGATTTCAAAAACTGATCGAACCGATGGCAATAGCTGGAATAATAGGATCGGTTTTGACAATTTTTACCACCAGTATGATTTATGCTTCGCTCAAATCGATACCGGCCTGGCATAATATATGGGTGGTTATTGGTTATCAGATTTATGCATTATCATCCGGGGGTGTCGCTTATATTATGTTTTCCGATTGGCAGCAGTATTTATATGTAATTCTTTTGCTTATTGTGGCCTTAGCACTAAAAATAATAACCTGGATTTCCATTGATAAACATCGGGGTAAATATAAGCGCGAAGATGCTTTGGGTTTGCCGGATTTTGGCAAAGCGAAACCGTTTGAACCTGCCCATTCACAGAAAAATTATCTGCAGCGCGAAATGGGTTATGATTTAGATCCTCAGCGCAGGACACTTATGCGCTGGATAGCCTTGGGGTTCGGTTTTATCTTTCCGGCACTTTTGCTTTACATTGGTCTACCAATTACGCCTGTTATTACTCTGATCTGTCTTATTGGTATGATGGCAGAACGTTGGCTCTTTTTTGCCGAAGCTGAGCATGTCGTTCGTTTATATTATGACCGAGAAAGCGTTTAATCCTAAAATTGTGGTATTGTTAAACTTCTTTTGATATAGAGTAACATCAAAAGAAATATCGGGTATTTAATTAATGATAAATAAGCTTGTTAAAGCAGCGTTGCTTTGTTCAATTGCTGCCATGCCAAATTTGGTCAATGCACAATCTGAGACCGAAAATGATTCAGTCGTCACCTATGAAAAGGACTATTTTACCAAATATGATCCGGTAACGCTTCTTGACATGTTGCAGAGAGTGCCCGGGGTTCAGGCAATTCTTGACAGCAATAGCAGAAATAATGGTGGTGGAACTGCTCGTGGCGGCCAGCAGGAGCGGGGATTTGGTTCCGGCGGCGATCAGATCCTGATCAATAATAAGCGCCTTGCCGGTAAGGAAAATAATATAAACAGCGCACTACAGCGTATTTCAGCGACACAGGTAGAGCGTGTCGAAATTATTCGGGGTGCCTCCGGGGATCTGGATGTCCAAAGTCAGGGACTTGTTGTTAATGTTATTATGGAAGAGGGAGTATCAACCTCCAGCACCTTCTGGAATATCGGCGGAAAATATTCCGTGGGTTACGCTTTTTCACCGGACCTTCAGGTTTCTCACAATGGTTCCAGCGGCAATCTGGATTATATGTTTGGTGTTGAAGCCAAGCAGGGACAACATATAGAACATCGTGATGATACATATTTTACACCTGATCATGTGAAAACAGAAATACAGGAGCGTAAAACCAACAATAAAATGAAATATATCAGGTTGAATTCTAATCTTTCATATAGTTGGGATAGTGGCGATGAGCTTCGTTTAAACGGCCAGTTTGAACCAGGAAAATATACCAAACGCGAACCGCGCTTCAGTGAACTGGTAAATATGCCAAGAACTTTCCAGAACTGGAGCGAGGATCAGACATCACAAAAATGGGAAGTCGGTGGCGATTATACCCATAAATTTGATGGGTTTGGTACCTGGAAAACGCTTTTTATCGTCAATAGGGACCGTATTGATAAGAGGGAACTTTATCAGAATGTATTTGATACGGGAAATATCCCTAATTTCAGGGATAACGAGTACCGGATCAAAAAGGAAAAAATTGTTCGTAGCTCACTGACCATCGGAATTTTTGATAATCAGCTTCTTGAAGTTGGTGGTGAAGCAGCCATCAATAATTTTGATAAGATATTTACCAATGAAGACTATGATTTAGGAGCCTATACAGTTACGGTGAATGACGATGTGGCCGTGAAGGAAAACCGTTTTGAAGCCTTTGCCAATCATACACTTAATATTTCTTCCAATATGGTATTGCAAAGCTCACTAATTGGCGAGTTTTCAAAAATCAGCTCGCTGACAATTCCGCTTATTGGGGCCAATATTGAGAAAAGTAAAAAATTCAGTTTTTTAAAACCAAGGCTTGATTTCAGATATGATTTTACTGGACGTGACCAGTTGCGGGCGTCGGTGGAAAAGAAAGTCAGCCAGCTGGATTTTCAGAATTTTGTTGCCACATATGATACCAATAATGATGTGTTGCGGCTTGGTAATACCGGTATTGTACCAGAAAAATCATGGAATTATAGTGTCGCCTATGAACACCGGCTGATAAATGATGCGGGCGCTTTACAGGTTGAGTTTTTCTACCGTGATATAAAAGATTTTATTGAGCTGGTCGATTTTACGGAATTTTATGATGAAAACGGCGTGCCAATTCCCCGCGCCGATATTGTCCCGGTATCCAAATCAGGGAATATCCCGAAAGCCCGTTCATATGGCATTAAAACAACAGGTAGCCTGCGTCTTGGATTTATTGGTCTTCCCGAAGCCGTATTCAGTATCGATCATACATGGGAAGATTCAGATGTTATTGATCAGTTCAGTGGTGTTCACCGGCCATTTAAATGGAAAAGTGCCCACCTTTTTACCTTTAATTATCGCCATGATGTTACGGATTGGGGCTTTTCATATGGTGTTAAGGGGACTTTGAAAAGCAGAAACGGCCGTCATGAAATTAATGAGGTCAATAGCACCTATAACGGCGATTTATATGAGGCGTTTGCAGAGTTAAAAATTTGGAATGATTATAAGCTTATTTTTAAATTCGAGCATATAACACCCCTTAAATACACCACAGATGTTAAAGTTTATAAAGACCATATTCGCTATAATGAGCTTGATCATCTTGAAACCAACAACTGGCGCTATGTGAAGGAATATTCAGTCTTTCTGCAGGGAACTTTTTAACACATATTGCGTTATGGTTTCAATTTGGGTGGTGCGATTTTATACTCCAGAGGTGTTTTGGAATAATTAATCGGGTTGGCGATGATGGGTGTTTTTGTACCGTCATCATTTTCTATCGTTCGGACCAAATTTCGGCTGATGACCTGTGGGTCTGATAAGATCTGTTCCAGGTTATTAACTGGTCCGCACGGTACATTGTGTCTTTCCAGGATTTCTATCCATTCAATTGTCGATTTCTGGCTGATGACCTCTTTAATTTCAGGAACCAGTGTGTTCCTGTTTTTTACCCTTGCTTCATTGGTTTTATATCGGTCATCTTCCGCCCATGACTGTTCGGTGAGAGTTGAAAATTTTTTAAACTGAACATCATTGCCAATGGCAAGAACCATTTCTCCGTCTTTTGTTTTAAACGTCTGATAGGGGACAATACTGACATGGGCGTTTCCATGCCGTTTCGGGATATCGCCGCTCACCAGATAATTGGATGTGTGATTTGCCAGCATGGCTATCTGACAGTCGAGAAGAGCAAGATCGATATACTGTCCTTCGCCTGTCCGATCACGGTGGGCAAGGGCACCAAGAATACCAATTGTTGCATACATTCCTGTCATAATATCGGCGATGGCCACCCCGACTTTTTGCGGGCTTCCGCCATTTTCGTCACTGTCGCCTGTGATACTCATCATGCCGCCCATTGCCTGGATCATGAAATCATAGCCGGCCCGGGTAGCACTCGGGCCTGTCTGGCCAAATCCGGTTATGGAGCAATAAATCAAACCCGGATTAAGCGCCTTCAGGCTGTCATAATCAAGGCCGTATTTCTTAAGCCCGCCGACTTTATAATTTTCAACAACAATATCGCAGGAGCAGGCAAGATCACGGATTTCCGCCTGTCCTTGCGCCGTGGTAATATCAATAAAGAGTGATTTTTTATTTCGATTTGCGCATAAAAAATAGGCGGCATCACCCTGACTGCCGTCACTGTTTTTCTGAAATGGCGGTCCCCAATGACGGGTGTCGTCACCAGTGTTTGGCCGTTCTATTTTGATAACTTCCGCCCCCATATCACCCAATATCTGTGTTGACCACGGGCCTGCCAGAACGCGGCTTAAATCAAGCACTTTAATATGAGTTAGAGGACCGGCCATAATCAGAAGGCATTGATACCGGTTTGAAGCCGGCCAAGGATCAGCGCATGAATATCATGGGTGCCTTCATATGTATTAACCGCTTCAAGGTTCATAACATGGCGGATAATATGAAATTCATCGGCAATCCCGTTACCGCCATGCATGTCACGGGCAGTGCGCGCTATCTCTAGTGATTTGCCGCAGTTATTTCGTTTTAACAGGGAAATGGCATCCGGCGATAACATTTTCTGATCCATCAGCCGTCCCGCCTGAAGGCAGGCGTGTAGGCCGAGGGTTATCTCCGTCTGCATATCGGCCAGTTTTTTCTGAATTAGCTGATTTGCGGCCAGCGGTTTACCGAACTGTTTGCGGTCAAGTGTATATTGGCGTGCTGCATGCCAGCAAAACTCCGCGGCCCCGAGCGAGCCCCAGGCAATGCCATAGCGGGCATTGGAAAGACAGCCAAGCGGGCCTTTCATTCCTTCAACATTCGGCATCATATTTTCTTTCGGTACAAAAACATCTTCCATGACAATTTCACCGGTTGTGGAAGCGCGAAGCGAAAATTTTCCTTCTATTTTAGGAGCACTTAGCCCCTTCATTCCTTTTTCAAGAATGAAGCCGCGGACGATCCCATTGTTATCTTTGGCCCAAACCACAAAAATATCTGCAATAGGACTGTTGGTAATCCACATTTTGCTGCCGTTTAGAATATATCCCCCATCCACAAGCTTAGCGCGTGTCTGCATGCTTGAAGGGTCCGATCCTGAATTTGGCTCGGTCAGGCCGAAGCAGCCGATCCATTCAGCACTGGCGAGCTTGGGCAGATATTTTTCTTTTTGTGCGTCCGAGCCATAGGCATAAATTGGATACATAACCAGCGAGCTTTGTACGGACATTGCACTTCTATAGCCGCTGTCCACACGCTCGACTTCACGGGCAATCAGGCCATATGAGACATAGCCCACACCGGCGCAGTCGTAACCATCTATTGTCGGGCCCAAAAATCCCATTTCCCCCATTTTGGTCATGAGGTTCCGGTCAAAATGCTCGTGCCTGTTTGCCTCCAGAATTCCCGGCATCAGTTCACTGTGACAAAATGCTGACGCCTGATCACGGATCATGCGTTCTTCCTCGGTTAAGGAATGTTCAAACAGTAAAACATCATCCCACGGAGCAGTTTTCCATATCGTGGCGTTCATTATCGGTTCTCTCCCGGTATCCAAAGAACATCGTCTTTGCCGTTATTATTTGCTTTGCGGCTCATGACAAAAAGATGGTCAGAAAGCCTGTTTAAATATTTAATAGCGAGTGGGGATATTTCTTCATTATCTGCCGCTTTTACCAGTAGTCTTTCGGCCCGTCTGACTATTGTTCGGGCCTGATGAAGATGTGCCGCCGCCGCGCTGCTATCAGGCAGAACAAAAGAATTAAGCGGCGCAATATGTTCATTCATCTGATCAATTTCAGTTTCCAGCCGATCTATTTGTGCCTGACTAATTCGTAAGGCATGTTGTTCATATTTACTGCCATTGGGTAAAGAGACATCGGCACCAAGATCAAAAAGATCATTTTGAATGCGTGAAAGCATCTGGTCATTTATTCCTTCAGTATAAAGCCGTGCCAGGCCAATAGCCGCATTACTTTCATCTATGCTGCCATAGGCGTCAATACGGGGGACATATTTTTTGGCGCGGCGACCGTCAGTAAGTGATGTTTCCCCGCTGTCCCCGCCCCGTGTATATATTTTATCAAGTTTAACCATTTACCTGCTTAACCATAAATATAAGGCAATCAACATGACCGTAATAAATTGTGATAAAACCCTTAGGCGCATCATCATGTTGCTTTTTTTGCCATTATCATCAGATTTAGTCATTGTAAAAACACCGGCAAACATAATACCTATGGTGATAGCAACACTGATGACGATGATTATTTTCAGAATATCCATAATGCTGTCCCTGTTGATTAAAATATACTTCACTATAAGCGATCATTTGTGAATATCTAGCGTTTCTTTTGACTATTTTTTATTCGTTTTTTGTTTGGGGAATTATGGCAAAGACTCTTGCAGGAAAGCCGTCACCAGCTTTCGGTAATGGCCAGGTTGCAACTATAAAGGCACCCCACTGGGGCACCCTATCAAGTGATTGCATATTTTCAATCTGATATTTATTTTGGGACAGAAAATAGGTTTCAAGCGGATAATCACCAACCGCAGCAAGCTTGCCCATATCCGTATCCATGGTTTCGTGACCGATGGCTGTTATATTGCGTTGTTCTGCCAGATAGCTAAGAACCTCCATACTCCAGCCGGGCGAATGGCTAATCCCGTTCTCATCCCAATTTCTGATCCGGTCCGTATCTGGCCATCTTTTGGACCAGTCAGTCCGAAGGGCAACAAATGTTTTTGCCGGGATTGGCCCATAAACTTTTTCCCATGCTTTTATATCCTCCATTGAAACCTGATAATCCGGATTTGCCGCTACCTTTTCATGAATATCAATGACGACAATTGGCAATATCATTTCATTAAGCTCTATTTCCTCCAATGTTCTTAGACCTTTTATAAAATGTATGGGTGGGTCAACATGGGTACCCCACTGGCCGGGAAAACTGTATCGATGAATGGACCCTGTACCGCTCATTATACCTTCACCGGGAATATGGCTAAGCAGTGTTTCAATTTTTGCAGCCTCCGGTCCTGGTCCATTGGGAATATTCGTATCCAGAATTTGGGTGAGTTCTATATAGGTGGCATTCGTGAGTATATTTGCAAAAATATCTGATTGTTGTTCATTGGTATTTTTTATTGCCAGCATATATCCTGCGATTGCTGCGATAATAACGTAAGCCGTATTACGGAAATTTTTCATGATGCCTCTCCAACCAATTATTTAATTTACACGTAAACTAAATATAAATAAAGTCATATCGGGGTTAAATATAGTCTTTTAAGGCAAAGTCTGTAATATTAAATTTAAGCAATTTAAAGGGGAGCATGATGAGAAAAATTATTTTTAGCTTTTGGGTTTCATTGGTGCTGATGACTTCGGCAAATGCCAATGATAACATTTCCGTTTCCGTGGATTTTCCGGCCTCATTAGGAGGAAAGCAGGATGGAAGGTTGCTGGTAATGCTGTCAAATAATGATCGCAGTGAACCACGCTTTCAGATTAATTCTGGGCCAAATGGTCAGCTTATTTTTGGTATGGATGTAAAGGACTGGCAACCGGGCACAGTTTTAACAGTTGATAATCAAATCTATGGCTATCCATTTCAAAGTTTGCGTGATGTCCCAGCTGGGGACTATTATGTGCAGGCGGTGATCAACCGTTATAAGGATTTTCATTTGGCAAACGGAAAAACTGTTTCCTTACCACCGGATCGGGGTGAGGGACAGCAATGGAACAGAAAGCCGGGTAACTTTTATAGCAAGCCCGTCAAGGTAACGATTGCTGAAAATGGCGCTCAGAATATTAAAATCACAATGGATCAGAAGATAGCGCCGATCGTGCCGCCAAAGGATACAAAATATATCAAACACATTAAAATGAAGAGCAAAATGCTCAGTGAATTCTGGGGTGAGGATGTGGAACTGGGAGCGCATGTTTTGCTACCAGAAGGATTTGATAAACATCCGGAAGCTAAATATCCGCTGATGATTTTTCACGGACATTTTCCGTCCGATTTTGGAGGCTTCAGTGAAACCCCACCGGACCCGAATATGAAGCCAACCTATAGTGCACGGTTTGATTGGGATGGTTATAATATTTATCAGGCACAGGCGGCCTATGATTTTTATAAAAAATGGATCAGTGAAACTTTTCCCCGCTTTATTATTATTGAAATCCAACACCCCACACCTTATTACGACGACAGCTATGCGGTTAATTCTGCAAGTCAGGGACCATATGGGGATGCGATTACTTATGAACTTATTCCTTATATTGAAAAAAAATTCAGAGGGATAGGTGAAGGATGGGCCCGCTTTACATATGGCGGGTCAACCGGGGGCTGGGAAGCACTGGCCGTACAGGTATTCTATCCTGATGAATATAATGGTTCATTTGCGGCCTGTCCTGACCCGATTGATTTCAGGGCTTATACGCCGGTGAATATTTATAAGGATAAAAACGCTTATTATTATGATGCTGATTATAAGAAAGTTCCCCGTCCCGGTCACCGTGATTATCTTGGAAATGTCAGCTACGGTATTGTTGATGATAATCATCTTGAAGCGGTTCTTGGCAGTAAAAGCCGCAGCGGTGGGCAATATGATATTTGGGAAGCGACCTATTCACCGATGGGTGAAGATGGTTACCCGGTACGGCTCTGGGATAAGAAGACCGGAGAGATAAACCATGATGTTGCCGAATATTGGCGGGAAAATTATGATCTGCGGTACATAATGGAACGTGACTGGAAAACATTAGGCCCAAAATTAAAAGGCAAGCTTCATATTTACGTCGGTGACATGGATAATTATTATCTGAATAATGCCGTTTATTTGACAGAAGATTTTCTTGAAAAAACCAAGTCGCCTTATTATGCAGGAGAGGTGGATTATGGTGATCGTGCCGAACATTGCTGGAACGGGGACCAGATTAACCCCAATGGAGTCAGCCGTCTGAATTATAATTTTATGTATCTGGATAAAATTTTAAAAAGAATTGCTGAGAGCGCACCTGAAGGGGCGGACCTGACAAGTTGGCGATATTAAGGAGACAAGAGTAAATGACGGAAGAATTATTCCGAGAAGACGCATATTTAAAATCATGTGAAGCAAAGGTTTTAAAAATTAATGACATGGGTGGGATCATTCTGGATCAGACGGTTTTTTACCCGACCGGCGGTGGACAGCCGGGTGATAGCGGGCAGCTTATTTTTAATGACAGTCAGGTTAAAATTGTAACGACAGTTTATGATTGGGATACAGGGGAACTTGTCCATGTTCCGGACGAAGGTCAAAAGTTACCGGATGAAGGCAACAGTGTTACAGCAGAAATTGACTGGGACCGTCGCTATCTTCATATGCGAATGCATACGGGGCTTCACCTTCTGTGTGCGGCTGTTCCCTGTGGAGTAACAGGCGGGCAGATTGGTGCTGATAAAAGCAGGCTTGATTTTGAAATTGGCGATATGACGCTGGATAAGGAAGAAATAACCCAAAAGCTTAACGACTTTCAAAGTGCTAACCATGAAGTAACATCATTCTGGATTACTGATGAGGAAATGGATGAAAACCCTGATCTGGTTCGGACAATGTCAGTAAAACCGCCAAGAAAAGGCGGACGGGTTCGCCTGATGAAAGTCGGGGATGCTGTTGATCTTCAGCCATGCGGGGGGACACATGTTAAAAATACATCTGAAATTGGTCGGCTCCGTGTTTCAAAAATTGAAAATAAGGGTAAGCATAATCGCCGTGTCAATATCGTGTTTGAGGAATAGGAAACAAAAAATGAGAAATTTTTTATTTGGTTTTTTAGCAGTGATGTTATTGACTTCACCGGCAATGTCGCAAAGTTTCCCGGAGGATGAAAAGGCCATCATTGCGGTGCTTGATGATTTTCATGACGCGGCAGCCAAGGCAGACAAAGACCGCTATCTTGGTCATTTTACCGATGATGGGGTATTTTTAGGCACGGATGAATGGGAACGTTGGCCGCTTAAGCCTGAATTTACCGAATATGTCGCTATGCGCTTTGCAAAAGGAGGCTGGTCATATCATTCGGAAAATAAGAAAATATCTTTTTCCAAGGATGGCACTGTCGCCTGGTTTGATGAAACCAGCATTTCAAACAGAAATGGAGGTCGTTTCCGAGGGTCCGGTGTGCTTGAAAAAGTGAACGGCCAATGGAAAGTGGCCCAGTATGTCTTAAGCTTTCTGGTTTATAACGAAGTCGGCAGTGAGGTCGGCAAGATCATCGCCGATGAAAAAGCAAAACGTGAAGCCCAGAATTAAAGATAACCTTTAATCAAATCATCCAGCTCTTCAGGGCGTATCCCGCTTTCCCTGATTGATCTGATTGTGACCGACATATCCCGCTTGGCAAGGCGGGTGCCGTCCTTTGATTTTAGCAATTCATGATGATGATAAAAGGGCGTATCCAGTTTAAGCAGATGCTGAAGCAGCCTGTGAAAATGGCTGGCGTAAAAAAGGTCCTCGCCGCGGATTACGTGGCTGATCTTCTGGATATGATCGTCAACGACAACGGAAAGATGGTAACTGGTCGGAAAATCCTTTCTTGCCAGAACCACATCTCCAAGAATTGCCGGATCAGCTTTTTGCGCACCTTTTTTTAAATCTGTCCAGTAGAGTGGAACCTCTGCCAGGGAAAGAGCTTTATCCATATCAATACGCATGGCATGGGGAATGCCTTTGGCCAACTTTCCTGCCCGTTCATCATCACTTAAATCTTTGCAGATGCCAGGATAAATCAGTCCTTCGGGGCCGAGCTTTGGTTTTAAATGCGGGGCGCGGCTGCTGTCCTCAATCTCTTCTCTAATATTTTTACGGGTACAGAAACAGGGATATAAGAGCCCCATATCATCAAGTTTTTTAAGAGCCTGCCTATAATCATCAAAATGTTCCGATTGTCTTCTGACAGGGGTTTCCCACTTAAGCGCTAACCATTTAAGGTCATCAAAAATAAGTGTCTCATAATCTTTTTTGCAGCGTCCTAAATCAATATCCTCAATCCGCAGAATAAACTGTCCGCCATGCTCTTTGGCGAAATCATAATTCAGTCGGGCGCTATAGGCATGGCCCAGATGGAGTTCTCCGCTTGGGCTTGGGGCAAATCGGGTTATGATTTTATCAGTTTGCGTCATAGAGGTCTTTACTATAAAACGGATTTCAATTTTATTTTTAGAAAGTAGTGTGACAATGAGCGAATTACCAGAGCTAAATGGCCCACGGGTCGAACCAGAAAATGGCAAACCGGATAAACTGGTCATTTTATGCCATGGCTATGGCTCGAACGGGGATGATCTGATGGGTCTGGTCCCGCATTTAAGGCATGTTATGCCAAATGCTGTTTATATTTCACCCAATGCCCCTGAACTTTGTTATGGGGCGCCAAACGGTTATCAATGGTTTGCTTTAAGCACCCTCAGCCGTGAAGAACGATTGGTCGGCACATTGAAAGCGGCCCCCATTCTTGATCATTTCATTGATCAGGAACTCAAAAGATATGGGCTTGAAAATAAAGACCTTGTTTTGATCGGTTTTTCGCAAGGAACCATGATGGCTCTTCATGTGGGG
>Ga0116152_10003422_pt1 | contig 12736 bp, 20 predicted proteins | sample AD_UKC119_MetaG_FD_89894 | JGI IMG/M metagenome (GOLD analysis project Ga0116152, IMG submission 89894) | Active sludge microbial communities of municipal wastewater-treating anaerobic digesters from Hong Kong - AD_UKC119_MetaG | ecosystem: Engineered > Bioreactor > Anaerobic > Digestate...
CCGTAGTGAGGGACGCAGAGTCCATAGCGATGGCTTCTGCGAGACTGATTTCAGCGACACCCAACAAGGCTTCTACACAGAACTGGTCACCTGACTAGTTTTGACTAGAGGTTTTGGTACGGTGTTCTCATTGAAATGGTCGCGAATGTTGGAGGAATAGAAATACCCCTGCACACGCTTGATTTTATCCTTCGTGAAGATGATACCTCCGCTGCGTCTGTCCACCTCCCCTTCCGTTCCGAGGAACTTCACGGTGACCGACGACTGAATGTCAATGAGGTTGTGCGGGAGGTCAAAACTGACGGATTCAGGGTCGTCCTCGTCGCAGAAGAAAGTGTCAACGGATTCGTTGTAGGACACCAGTTCCGTTCCGTCCGCGAGCTTCACCGTCACGTCGAAGTTGATGTTTTCGGTGTCGCGGATGTTCAGGTCAGCGATCAGTTCGGAGAATTTCGCCTGCGGACCGGCGATCCCCAGCTCCGTGACGATGGCGCGAAGATGGTCGTAGTTGCATCGTGCGCGAAACGCGAACGCCACCGCGTCGTTGACCTGCGCCTGAGATGCGCCGCGTGCTTCGGTCGTCATGTAGTCGGTGATCGCCGCGATGTCGGGATAGTCGAAGTTGATCAGGTAGTGGAACCGCCCAGGTCGGTTGATGAAGTACGGGGATAGACGGTTCTGCTCATTCACGGTGACGATGTACAGCCGCTTGGTGGCGTCCGTACCGTCAAACAGGGTGAGGAACTGCGCCTGGGCATCCCCGTCATCTCCGCTACGGGGAAAGTTCTTCTCGAACTCATCGAACACGATGACGCATTCCCCCAAGGTGCCGAGAAAGTCGCTGAGTCCAGGGGTGTTGTGGTTCACGAGGAACACGGGCAGGGAGAACTCATCGCGTGCCTGACGGGCGAGTTCTACAGTGGTGCTTGATTTTCCGATACCTTTGTCGCCTTCGAACAGCACACCGAGGGAGCGGTTCACCGCCGCGTAGGTGCGGAGAACCTTGGCGATGGTCTCATCGCGGCGTCCGTACACGCGGTAAGATGGAGGTTCCAGGTCTGGAATAGTGACGATGGAGTACCCCAGCATCTGGTTGTAGGAAGGGGTATACGTTCCAGGAGGTAGATCCTGCGGGGAGGCGAGGGCGGAGGTGATCGTGTATCGTCCGCCGCCGTGCGCGAGGACACGAGTGGAGTTGTCGGTCATGATCTCTTTCTTGTGGTGTTTGGAGTAGGTTTGCGTATTAGTCGTGGAGGAAATCCTTGAGGATACGCTCCGCAGCGGCTTCAGCGTGTACGTAGTCCGCCTCGACATTTGCCTCGATGATTTCCGCGACATTTGGGATGACAAGATCGCGGATCATCGCCATGATCTCCTGTGCCGCCTCCTGGCAGCGGAGGTACGGCTCCCCGTCGCGGTCCATCTCACATACAGCGTCACCTTCGCGTCCCATGTAGTAGGCGCGCGACATGATGATGTCCGCGAGACGGGTTTCTGCCTTCGGCACTGTTTCTCTCCTTTTGTGCTGTTCAGACCACACTAACATCTTAACGTTAAGGTGTCAACAACACCAACATGTGATAGGATACGTCCATGGTGCGACCAATAGGACGCTGGTACCGAGCGATGGGCGAGGGCTGGTACATCAGCGACAACAATAAGTTCAACGCCAAGCTACGTCCAGCCGGGAAATATGATTTTGGTGCGGACGGGATCATCCCCTGCACTCGTCATTACGCCATCTACCGCGTGGGAAGTGATAACCTTATCGCCACGGCAAGAACTCTCAAAGAAGCGGAAAGGTACATCGTCTGATGGCTATTCGACCGCCGCGTGGCGTCAAACCAGCAGTACACAACATCACACGAGGGCAGCTATGGAAGTGTCGCGATCCTCGTGGCGACAGAACCGTTCGCGTCGAAGCATTTGACCCGAACTTTGTCTGGATTGTCCGCGTTGACGCCAACAAGTCCCCCAATCAGGTCAACTGCGCCCAAGGGAAACGGACGCGGGTGAAGCGTGCCAACTTCCCCAAACAATTCAGGCATATAGGTTGACGCAGCGGGATAATTTGTGTCGTCTTGACGGGTGCGACAATATCGCTTTTGGCGCGGGATTGTGCTCCAAACATTACTTCCGCATGCGCAGACACGGATCCTTTGACACGCCCAAGCGAACCAGGGCAAAGCAACAAACCAAAACATGTGTCGTTGAAGGTTGCGAAACATCGCCTGCCGCAAAGAACATGTGCATGAAGCACTACATGAGATTGCGCAGGAACGGCACCACAGAACTAATCAGGAAGCGAAATATTGACCGCACTTAACGAAGCCGCCGTACAATAGTTGCGCTAGCGCACACCCATCCTGCGTCGTCGGGATCATTTTCGTCTTCGTCGTACTCAAACGGTTCGGGATCCTTTTCAGGACGTACTTCGTACAAGTACGGGTGCGGAACTTTGGTGTCCGTTTCGAGGATGTGCTTCCACTGTAGTGCGTCTTTTTCGGTGCGGGATACCCACACGTAGTCTGCGCAAGACCCGTCAGCGAAAATGTCCGACATCAAGGACTCGCTTCCGCCGGGAACCAGCACGTCCCCTGGCTTGAATAGGACGCGGGAAGTGTGAAACCACTTCGAATCGTTGACTTGTCGAGTGGCTTTCCCGCGATTTGTGAAGTCCCGCGCGGCGGAACGTTCTTCGAAGTCGTCCAGCACCTCGCGCATCTCCTTCTGCACAACAGGAGAGTGTTTCCCGATTTCGGCGTGGATGCGGTCCAGATCGTGGTCCGTGGGACGTTCCCCGAACGCGAGCTTTCCTTTCGCGCGGGCAAGATAGTCTGGAATTGGTTGACGGGCTTGTTGGATACGCGCCATTCTCCGAACCAGCACCTCGGCATGTTCCTGAACAGTCTTCGTCACTGGACTGTTGAACGAACTGAGACGTGGCGGGTTGAGCTGGTAGCACGCAGCGTTGACGATGGGCTTCCGCTGGTCTCCCCAACGCTGCGCCTTGGAAACGCAAATGTAGCGATCCTGCACCCACACGTTCCACGCGCCGATACGGTCAGGGTTGGTAGGCACGGGGATACGCGAGTTGCTCATGGGCACATCCTACAGCTATTCTATTCCGATGCCTGACTGTCCGCACCTTGAAACGATCCCCTTCACCGATAAAGGGGACGTGACTTTCCGTAAGCGTCCTCGTCGCTGGATCGCATGGAAACTGGTGTGCCTCGCGGAGCGAACCCATGCATCCGTCTACGAGCAGAAAATAACCGTCCGTGACCGCAACGGAAAAGAACTCGCGAATCTGTGGGTCGGTGGGAACCTGTACGGGGAGGGTGTGCGCGGCGCGTTCGGGTTCAAGGAAGGAGAAGACGGTGGCGAGTTAGTCGCCACTCTCCCTTACGGAACCACGATCACTGTCAGCGATCCGTACATTCCGCAGCCATGCTCCTGTCACGACGACGATTAGCTTGACGCCAGCGCGGTCAGGTACCAGCCCTTCTTCACATCAGCTGGAATCCGCGCTCGCTTAGCGCCATAGGTGACCGTCACGGTGATTTTCGCGGACACCAGTTCGCGGCGGACGATGGAAGTCACGCCGGGTTCGAAACCCTCGTACTGCTTCATCGCCCTCACCTGCACAAAGTTGTCGTAAGTGTGCTTAGCCAGATACTCTTTCGCGGCGGTGTTCGCTTCGGCGCGGGTTCCTTTTGACGCGATGAGTTTTGACCCGCACATCGCGACATACACCGTCTTCGCGGTGCCTTTCGCACTCTCGGTGACGTACTTGAACTTCGGCACGTAGTCCACGGTAATGGAGTGAACGAACGCACCCGGAACCGCCTCGCGCTTCTCACCGATGACGATCTTCAGTGCCGCTTCAGTGATGTCGTACGTTTCAATGGTGCGTTGGCTCTCAGGACGCTCAAGCGCGGCGCGCACTTCATCCACCGTCAAGGAGAGCTTGCGCTTGGTGAACACAAACGCATCATCCGAGAGGATGGGAGCCGCTACCGCAGCCTCCCACTTCACAGGCGCGTGACGATAGTCAAACGACTGGTCGTATCGAGACTGAAGAATAGCACCGTCCAACGATTTCACATCACGATGGTAGACGACGACCCCGTCGGTTTCTGCGAAGGAGCCGGTGTACCCGCGTGCTCCGTACTCGTAGCGGTCCTGGTCGTAGGTGTCGCTCCATGCCTGTTTTGCATCTCCATTGGTCCAGACATCGCGACTGATGTCCACCGCGCCCATTTTTGTTCTCCTTCGTAGGTGTTACGCCAATCTTAACACAAATCGCGCCCTGTTGCAACCATGTTCCTCGGTATGTTAATGTGTCGTCAACAGGCTAACGCGTCTGCACACCGAAAGAAGGAACATCAGTGAAGCTACGCCACCTCGCCGCGCTTGGAGCGGTAGCCGCTATCATAGGTATCGGGTCCGCCGTACCTTTCATGGATACCGCACACGCGGATACGGACTGCAACACTCGCGTCATCGACACCACCAACAAGCGCGTCCTTGATACGGACGCGGTGAACAAGTCCGTCACCGCGACCAGTGACGCCACCGGTGCTGACGTGTATGTTCGCGCAATGCAGACCACTCCCGGTGGGGATGCGGCTGTATGGTTCAAGGACGCGCTGCGTGAGTGCCGTAACTGGACTGGACCTGACGGGGTGACGCCGAAGCCGAACCTTCTCGTCGTCCAGTTCGGCATGGACCGAACCAGCTCCATCCAGTACGGACGAAACCTCACCTCGTCCATGGACCCGAAAGTGGACAAGGTGCGTTCCAGCGTCATGGGAAGCCAGCTCAAGTCCGGAAACTTCACCAAGGCGATCACGCAGACCCTCAGCACCGTGAACGACATTTACAGCGGGAAAAACCCGTTCGCAGCCCCGCCGCGTGAACCGAGCGCTCCGATCAACTGGTCGCCGTTCCTGACCTTCCTGCAGTGGGCTGGCGGGATCCTCGCGTCCGCCGCCGCGCTGTTCTATTCCATCGTATTCGGGAACAAGTTCATGCGCAGCTACAAGTCACGCAAGGAGGAACGTGCTGAAGCGAAGAAGAACTACGATGACGTGTACGCGCGAATCACCGATCTGGTTGTTAGCACCGACCTGAACGCGGAGCTTATCCGTGCTGACGCGGCGGCAACCACGATTGACTTCGATTACACACTGGAGCCATCGGGCAAGCTGCGCGATGAGTTCGCCAGCATCAACGACGAGTTCACCACACTCAGCGGCTCTCCCATTCCCAAGGACACGGAGAGTCTTCGTTCGCGTACCAAAGAATACCGCGTCCTCGTTGATCGTTTCGAGTCCCTGCTCAAGCGCGCGAAGAAGCGTGCGGATGACGCGGAAGAGGCGGCGAAGTCAAGCACCCCGGAGTCGAAGAAGTCTGATTTGGGGGATGTCCTGAAGCAGGCGAAGTCGCTGTCCAAGGAGGTCGGTAAGCTCCCAAAGTGGGTGGATACGTCGAGAATGACGAAAGATATTGAGGACGTGAACACGCTCGTCACCGCCGCGCTGGGGAAAGTGGACACGCTGACACGCCCCGAGGTGAATGACGCTATCGACAAGGCTTCAGCATCTTTGGAGTTCGTTAACGATGACATCAGTGAGGTGAACAGCGCTCGCCGTGACGCGGAAAACGTTGTCAACAAGGTGGAAAAGACGATTACGGAGTACCGCAAGAGTGTCAAAGACGTTCCGGATGACGTACGCCGAGAGGCGCTGAACCTCCTCATGTCGCTGTCCCCGCGTGCGGAGGAGTATCTGAACACACTTCGTTCCTCGAACTCCCCATTGACCGTGAAGAAGGTGAACGCGGACACCGCCCTCATCGAGACCGAATATCAGCGCGCTATCCTCGCTCCGAAGCGGTGCATTAGGGACGCGGAGGAGCGCCGCGCAGAGAATCGGCGCATCGCTGAACTGGAGCGTGAAAAGGAACGTAAGAAGAAGGAGAAAGAAGAAGAGGAGGAGCGTCGGCGTAGACGGGCGCGTTCCTCGTCCTATTCCAGCGACTCTTTCAGTGGCGGGTTCGCTGGCGGATACCTGGGCAGCTCTTTCGGATCCAGTTCATCGTCCAGCTACAATAGCGGGTCGTCCTGGGGCGGTGGCTTCGACAGCGGAGGATCTTCGGGAAGCTGGGGCGGTGGCTTCGACAGCGGCGGATCGTCAGGTGGCTGGTGATGCGCCAATCTGTTGAAGTGGACGCGACGCCGTTCATTCTCGCATTGCTAACTGAACCTGAGTTCATTTCCGCGAGAGGACAGGCAGCGGATGCGGAACGTGCCGAGGACACTCCCGCCTGGAATGTTGCGAAACGTCGTCAGATAGTTGTCTGGAAACGGTTATGGGAGGTTGTGAAACCGCAACCGTTGCGGTAGGATATATCTCGGTAGCCCCTGATGAAATAGTTCAGGCATGCGCCAATTCCGGTTCAGGGGGAAGTTCCCTGGAGCGCGGCGTGCGTCTACGGGCGTGCGTGTCAATTGATAGTGATGCCCCTGTTCGTGTCCCCCACGAACAGGGGCATCACCGATTTCTATAGTAGAGTCTGCTGCATGGCAAGCAAAGATTCTATCGACACCGACGTTATCGCTGAGTTCTATCGCTGGGCGCAAGACACGTTCGGACCAGGAGTTCGTGCCGAAGGATGCGTGAAGCACATCCGTTCGGAACTAGAGGAAATCCTCGCGGATCCCACCGACACAGTGGAATGGTGCGATGTGATGATCCTGGGTCTGAACGGGGCGACTCGCGCAGCGAAAACACACCTCCCTGAAGACGCGACACCGGAAGATATTGCGCGGTACGTCATTGACGCGTTCATCGGCAAGCTGCTCGTCAACTATCAGCGAACCTGGGCGAGGGACGCGGACGGGCTAATGAGCCATGTGAAGGATGTAGACGGGAATTGACAGCGATACCTTCGTGGTGCTAATGTTGGTTTAACACCACGAAGGAGACATCATGACCACCGAAACTGCCGCTGCGCCTGAACAGTTGCGGGCGCGTCTGGAACGCCGCCGTAGCGGCGCTGCGGGAAAGCACGCGGATCGGCGCACTCGCCGTAACCGTGGACGCTCCGCTCAGCGGCGTAACGCCATCAACTCGTCCCGAAAGGGATGTTGATGTCAGTCCCCGCCGACCTATTCGCAGGAGACCTAGGCGCTGGCAAGCGGTACGTGATGCGGAAAGCCGTGACCCGCGCCATCACTCACGGGATTCAGATTGAGCGTAACGAGTTCGGGGTTACATTCACCGCGCCGGAGGGAATGTCGCAGGAAACGATGATGGACATTCTGTACCGTTGACAAACAACCTGTTGTATGTTAATGTGAGTGGACTTTTGCAGATGTAACTCAGTTGGCAGAGTGCAACCTTCCCAAGGTTGATGTCGCGGGTTCGACCCCCGTCATCTGCTCCACGCCCCTTTAATTCAGTCGGTAGAATACCTCCATGGTAAGGAGGATGCCAGCGGTTCGATTCCGCTAGGGGGCTCCGCAACAATTTCACATGCCGCCTCAGCTCCGCAGGTCAGAGCGCCTATCTCGTAAATAGGAGGTCGCGGGTTCGATTCCCGCAGGCGGCTCAAAGATAGGCGTCCACGGCTCAGGTTCCGTTCGATTCGGGTGACGCGCATGGCAGCGCCGGAGAGGCATCTTCGAAGCGGGTTCGATCCCCGCCGCGCCTATCTTTCTTATCTTCAGAATGATAACATCTCCTTAATATAAACTACGAAATGTTGAAGGAGCATGAACAGTGACCATGTTCAGTCGCGTTCGCAAAGCGCTGCGGCATAAGTTCGCTGTCAGCTCCAACGAGTACGCCAAGCACTTGTACACGTCGCTCGGCGCAGTAAGCGTTGACCGATACGAGAGTAAGTACAAGCCGCGCTGGGAGTTCTCCAGAGGACGAGTGCAGGAGCGGATTATCCGTGTCCCGTTGACCAAGACGCACACCTTGGAGTTGAACTCACGGGGTAAGAGCTACCTGGACTTGGTTGGCGCTCCGGAGTTCCTGAAAAGCATGGACTGGATCGTTGACGAGTTCGACGCCAGCTTCAACGCGCTCGCTACCGCGTCACTGCGTTACCACATGGATCACGCCGTCACCTACTGTTCCGATAAGCGCCGCGCACAGTACCAGGACATCATCGACCGCTTGAACCAGCCGGAAGTCACTATGTTTGACCCAGGCGAAGAGGAGATAGAGAATCGGTGGCAAGATAGCCGTAAGGTTTGGCGAAATAAGTTGCGGGGAAACGACCCTTCAATGTTGAACGACCGTGACGAGTTCGAGAAGTACACGGAGCGGTACCGTAGCCGTCAAAAAGAACGCGACGCCCTGATTAACCAGGCTCGGCACGACTTCGTGGACATCATGCCGACGCTGTGGAGCTGAAAATGTTACTACCGAACTTCCGTAACCCGATGGATCGGTTCCTGTTCGCTTCCGGGATGGTGAGCGTCATAGACCTGTCCGGAAGGACTATTCGTGATGCGTTCGAGGTTGTGCGGGAACACGTACAACCTCCTGTAACCAATTGGGAGGAAGTGAATCGCGCTATTGCGGGGGTTCCCGTCCGTGAACGAGCCCAGGTGGTGTCCAGTGAACTGGACAGGATCGAAGCGGAAACGGACAAGTACGCTGAAGAGAGTGCAGATATGGTGGATCGTGCCCGTAGCCTCGTCTCCAAAGGGCAGTTCCTCGCGGTGGTAATGTTTATCACATCGACAATTCTCGGATTCACATTGCTCATGCACGGGATCGAGTCCGTTGCGGCAGTTCTGTTTATTGCCTCCTACGCTGTGGAATTCGGATTATTCTTCCGACTTCCGCGAATGGCGCGGAGGATCTCGTTGGAGTGATCCATGACCCTCTACTTCACCGCCGACCTGCATCTTGGGCATCCGCGACTCGCGGCTAACCGAGGTTTTCGCACTGTCGCGGGACATGACGCGGCGGTGATGAGCGCGCTGTACGAACTTGATCCGGACACAGACACGTTGTGGGTTCTTGGCGATGTCAGTTCCAGCAGCCGTTCCGGTTTCGAGTCCGCGCTGGAGCAACTCTCCACTGTTCGTGTTCCGATGCATCTCGTTCTCGGGAACCATGACGCGGCGCATCCGATGCGAGAAGACTCCGAACGGTATCGCGAGTTGTGCGAACTGGTGTTCGATACCGTTCAGGAATCAGCGGAAGTGGAACTCGGAGGACGCACGGTGTCCCTGTCTCACTTTCCATACCTGAACACACGAGACCGTTACAGTCGCAAGGACTTTAAGAAGTGGCAGGTCATGGATAACGGCGGTCTTCTCCTTCACGGGCACACTCACTCGTCACAGCGCCGTAGTGGGGACAGATCCGTATGCGTGTCCCTGGAAGCCTGGAACTTACGTCCAGCAAGCGCGGACGAGGTTCTAGCAGAGTTCGGGGTCTGATTGCGATGTTGACCGTCCTTTTCGTATTTTGGTGATAAAATCTCGTCTGAGTGTTTCAATCAGCGGCGAAAGGAATCCCCATGTGCTTGGCGACGACAGACCCAAAGGGACCGAAACGGTGCTCCGGGGAGCCTCGCGCGGCGTGTGAACGGTGCGCGGAGAAAGTGGAAGTCCTGAAAGGGGATGTGTCCGCGTTAGAGGCGAAGATTGCCGCTCCACCGCCCGTATCCTTCGCAGATAAAACCACCCGTATCGAGGACATGCAGCGGGAACTGGTCACCGCTGTGGAGAATCTTTCCACACCAGAACAGTGGCAGGACTGGCTCGCACACGCAGCGAAGTTTCACCGCTACTCCTTCAATAACCAGTTGTTGATCAAGGTGCAGTGCCCGAACGCCACACAGGTCGCTGGGTTCAACAAATGGAAGGAAATGGGACGCGCTCCGAAGAAAGGGTCCAAAGCGATCTGGATACTCGCTCCATCCGTTGTGAAAGTGAAGGACAAGGACGGGAACGTTCTCACGGATTCTGACGGTAAGGAAATGACGCGCACATGGTTCCGTGGCGTCAACGTTTTTGACGTGTCTCAAACGGAGGGCGATCCTGTTCCTGATCCGCCGGTGGTCAAGTACACCCGCACAGAAGGTGTTGCTCCGCCGCAGATGCACACGGATCTGGAAAACCAGATCACCAAGCGCGGGTATCAGATCGAGTACCGTGAACTTCCAGAAAAGGGTCCAGAGGGATGGACAAGCTTCTCAGAGAAGAAAGTCGTGGTGTCCACCTGCTACAGTGACGCGCATACCGCGATGGTTCTTGCTCACGAACTTGCCCACATCGCCCTCAATCATGGTGACGACGCCCGCGAATACCACACAGGTCCCGGCGGGGAACGTCCAGCGATGGAAGTGGAAGCGGAGTCTGTCGCTTACGTTATCGGGAAGCGGTATGGGCTGGAATCGTCAAGCTCCGCTTTCGCCTACATTCATAACTGGGCGCAAGGGGACACCGCTCGCGTGAAGGGAACCGCCGAGGCGGTCGTCAAGGCATGCAAGGAGATCCTCGGTGACATTCCTGAGTTCGCAGAAAACTCCGACAACACGGTAGATGCCGCCGCGTGACGGCGGTTAACAAAGAATAGGAAATAGTATGGTAACGACCGTAGAACTCACCATAACCGATCCGGTAAGCGGTGAGGATGTCATCTTCACGGGGGACACGGAAGAGGATGCTGAACGTAAAGCAGACGCTTACTTCGGCAACGACATCGCTGACGCAGAGCATTTAGGGAGTGCGGTAGAAGACCGTAAGCGTCAAACAGCGCTACGCCATGACCTGAAAGCTACGGAGGCGAAACTGAACACCGCTGAACGGAACCTGCAAAGGTACCGCGAGGAGTACGCTGCGTCACCAGATGGCATCGCGGAAACCTGGCGCAAGTACGAGGTGAGCGGTGATTTTTCCGTTCGTGACCTCTACGAACGCGGGGTAGAGCTGTCCCTGGAAGAGTTCTGTGAAAGGGTGTCCCTCGGACATTCCGATGACGATGACGGTCCCCGCGCAGCTTTCGTTCTTGCGGAGGGACATGTACTCACCCCGCTTCTCATTTCGGAAAACGTCACCGGAACGTACGTCAACTCGAAGAACTCCCGTGAAGGATTCGACACCGACGCGGTGTTCATGCGAGTGTTCCCCGATGGGACACGGCAGCGTATGAACATTCGTTTCGACGGTGAGTGCCCACGCACCCTGAACGCGGCGCTGGAGCTGTTGTGGGGAAGTTCCGGAACACGTAATCGCCTGAAGAGAATGCTCGGGGATTCGGACATTCCCGTCATCCTTGACAGCGCAGCGAGGTAGACTGTCCTCATGCCGAAAACTGACGTTGTGCCTCGCGACTCCCTGTTCAACCGCTTAGACGAGGCGAACGGGTACCTCCGTTCTGAACACACTCGATACCGCAACAACTGGATGGTTGTCCGCAACCGCGCACAGGACGCTATCGACCGCCTCGGAACCCCGCACACCCCTACGCTGAAGGAGTATCAGGAGATCATGGATCTCTGTCGCCGTACGCGTGGACTGGAAGGCGCGGCGCTTGACAAGCCCGCTCAGTGCCAGGGGCGCACCCGTGACGGTCGCCGTTGCCGTCGTGTAGGCGCGTGCAAGGACCACATGACTGTCAACGCAGGCGCTCGGCGGTGACAATCCACCCGTATTTCGCCAAAGAAATATTGGCGAACCAAGCTAGGGACATGTCGAGAGAAATGACAATGACAGAGCATGTTCAGGTTCCCGCAACACTACCGTGCGGAACTGGCGTACTTGTGGACGAGGACATGCGTCATCTTCTAAACCGTATGTGGGAGGCGGGTTTTGAGACGCTGTACTCCTGTCAGGGAAACTACACGGACACGGATAAAAGTATGAACGTTCTCGCGTATATCATGTTCGACGGCGAGGACGCCGCGCAGGATTTCAGTCAATCCTGCGTCCCGTTCGTTGGGTGTACTGTCATCGTGGACCCATCCAGACCGGGAACATCCTGCGTTCGGTTTCTACCACAGGACTTGACTTTTCTAGGGCAGGTTTGGGAGTTCAGCTAGTCCGCGCTGTTGTCGCGGAAGCTTCCCAGGTACTGTTCAGTGTACCATTCAGCTTTCGGGACGCTGTAAACATATGCCCCGCCGCGTGATTCAGACACCCAGAACCTGCGATGGAACACCGTCCAGTCCTCAAGCTCGCTGATGATAGATTCATTACCGCTCCAGCCACCGCAGTAGAAGTCAATGGTGACCTCACCGTCCTCGGTTTCAGGTTCAGTTATTTTCACGTCACCTGTTCCGCACCATATTTCACCGACATAGTCCATCAGCTCACGCGGAGACCCGTAGAAATGATGTATGGCGTTCAACGCGTAGTCGGACGGGTACCCGTCACAGTCAATACGGGAACGGTCGATATCCGAATAAGATATCTGCTTCCCCTTGATATCGCTGTTGTCCATTATCGTGATGCGATGCGGAACGTTCGTCGTCACCGCGTGGAGCGGGATCCACTCACCGAACGTGTACTCGCTGCGGGGAATGTCCTCTGCGACATGAAGCGCGTCGAAGTCAGTGACAACGTCGGTGTGTTCACGGAAGTTCGCAATAATCTCGGTGATGACGGTCTCGTCCCAACCGAACTTCCGCAGCGCCTCCTTGGCGAACAGGATGCCCTTCAAGTCGATGACCGCTGCGTTGGCGCGATCCAGTTCGTTCTCAA
>Ga0116152_10003423_pt1 | contig 12733 bp, 12 predicted proteins | sample AD_UKC119_MetaG_FD_89894 | JGI IMG/M metagenome (GOLD analysis project Ga0116152, IMG submission 89894) | Active sludge microbial communities of municipal wastewater-treating anaerobic digesters from Hong Kong - AD_UKC119_MetaG | ecosystem: Engineered > Bioreactor > Anaerobic > Digestate...
AAGGCGGTCGTCGCGAAGCTCCACGCGGGCCTGGACTCGGGCGACGACCTGCTGGCCGCCTCGAGCTCGGCTCTGGCGTCGCTGCGGGCCGTGGAGCTCGCGGTAGCCGCTATCCGTTCCGAGGCCTCCGGCCAGCGCGAAGCGACGGAGGCCGCCAGGCGGCTGGGCGCCGAGACGACAGGGAAGGTCGCCTCGGCAAAATCGGACCTGGACTCGCACGACGCGGCGGTACGCAGCGCCGTCGCCTCTGTCGCGGCCATCGGCGATTCGATCGGCCGGCTGTCGGCCCTGGCCGCGCGGGGCCGCGACGCGATGGACAGCCTGGTCGGCGCGGCGGCCGACGGCGAGCGCAGCATCGACGACGCGAACGCCGCCCTGGCGGCCGTCGAGAAGGCCTCGGGCGAGATGCTCGGCATCGTCAACGTGATAGCCGGCATAGCCAGCCAGACCAACCTGCTCGCGATGAACGCGGCGATCGAGGCCGCCCACGCGGGCGCGGCCGGCAAGGGCTTCGCGGTCGTCGCCGACGAGATACGCAAGCTCGCCGAGGAGACCGACCAGAACTCCCGCTCGATCGCCGATAGCCTCAAGCGCAACTCGGCGGGCGTCGCATCCTCGATCAAGACGAGCCGCCAGGCGCGCGCGTCCTTCGGCAGGATCGCCGCCGAGGTGGGCGAGGCGAACGGCTCGATGGGCGGCATCCTCGACGGGCTCGAGGGCGTCCGGGCCGAGGCTGCCTCGCTGGGCGGCGACCTGCGGCGGGTGTCCGAGGCGTCGATGGCGGTCGCCGGCTCGATGGCCGGCGTCGAGGCCATGGCCGCCGAGAGCGGCGCCGGCCTGTCGGCCATTTCCGGCGGCGCCGAGTCGATCGCCTCCAAGGCCGCCGAGATCGCGTCCGAGTACGGGCGCATAGCCGCCGAGATGGCGAAGGTCGACGGCATTGGCAAGGAGACGGTCGCGCGCATCGGCTACGTCGACGGCGAGATGCGCCGCATAGATTCCGCGAGGATAGATCGGGCCGGCTCGTCTCGGGCCTGATCGAGGGGCGGACGGCTGTCCGCCATAGAACCGTAAAGGGAGGTTTCCGCTTGGATACGTACATGGCCTTCGCCCTGCTTTCGGGCCTGTTCTGGACGGCGACGTACGCGCTCATCATCTACCGCGGCTTCAAGGACAAGGCCCACGGCATGCCGATGTACGCGCTGGCGCTGAATTTCTCGTGGGAGTTCATCTACTCCTTCGTGACCCCGTCGCCGGGCGTACAGTGGTACATCAACATCGCCTGGTGCCTGTTCGACGTCGTGATCGTGTACCACTTCCTGCGCTGCTGGAAGGTCGACTATCCGGACCTGAAGCCGAAGGCTTTCTATCCCTACGCGGCGCTCGTCTTCGTCACGGCCTTCCTCCTCGTGCTGTTCATGCAGCTCGACGGCATGAACCCGGCGCTGTACGACCAGCGCGGCCACGCGCTCGGCATGGGACGGGCCTACTCGGCCTACGGCATGAACCTGATCATGGCGGTGCTGTACGTGGAGATGATCCTGAAACGGAAGTCGATCGCCGGCCAGTCGATCTACATAGCGCTGTTCAAGCTGATAGGCACGGTCTTCGCGAGCCTGTGCTTCGTCATCGCGCCGTATCCGAACGCCGCCCATCCCGGCACGCCGGCCCCGGGCGAGCTGCTCTGGCCGCTCCTGTACGCGGCCATCTTCGCCTTCGACGCCATCTACGTCGCGCTGGTCTATAATCGGTGCAAGGCCGAGGGCGTCAATCCCTGGAAGCGCGCCTAGCGCGACGACTCGCCTCCGCCGGGCCTAGGGACGGCCGTCCAGGCGGTCGAGCTCGGCCTGGGCGGCCGCGCGCTCGGCTTCGAGCCCGAGCTCGGCGCAGGCGTCGCGCAGGTTGAACCAGGCGTCGTAATAGTCGCGCCTGTTCGCCGTCGCGGCCGCGAACAGCCCGCGCGCCCTATCGTAGTCGCCGCGTCCGAACATCAGCACGCCGAGGTCGTTGGACGCCTCGGGGTGACCGGGCTCCAGCTCGAGGGCGCGCAGGTACGCCCGCTCGGCGTCGGCCTCCCTGCCCGTCTCGGACAGGGCCAGCCCGAGGTTGCACAGCAGGTCCGCTTCCTCGCCGCCGAGCGCCAGCGCCTCCTCGAAGGCGGCCCCGGCGTCGCGGGCCCGTCCGTCGCGCAGCCTCGCCAGCCCCAGGTTAAAGGCCAGCGCGGGCGAGGCGGGATCGAGCCTGCGGGCTGCGACGAAAGCCTGGGCGGCGTCGTCGTAGCGCCCCGCGTCGAGCGCGGCTATGCCCTCGGCCGCCAGCTCGGAGGCGCGATCGGCCCCGCTCATAACCCTAGAAGCCCCGGCAGGTAGACGCCCGCGGCGACGAGGGCGCCGGCCGGGAGCAATACCAGGAGTATCGCGTCGACTATCCAGTTGCCCTTCTTGGCGTCGGATAGCGCGTTGGCTATGAATATAGTCGCCACGCCGGCTATGAAGCTCATGTAGCGATAGGAGAGGAACGGGACGCCGGAGCTCAGCTCGCGCAGCCAGGCCATAAAGCCTATGTCGAGCGAGTTGGAGAAGTAGGCGAAGCTGGCCAGGTAGCCCATCAGCACGGGCGTATAGCGCTGGTCGGAGCCGAAGAACACCCTGAGGAAGAGGATCACGTAGAAGTAGATTACCAGGGCTACCGGGGAACCCCAGGCGCCGAGCCTCGTCGAGATCAGCTCCTGTAGCCGGGGCAACCCTATCATCGATAGGGCCGGGGGCACGAGGAGCAGGAACGCTATCCATCCGACGACGTTGAACGCGCGCTGCCGTACGTTTCCGGCGGGCGCCGGACTCTCTGTTTCGTTCATGACTATCCTTTCCGCGACGCGCCCGGCCCCTCGCGGCGGTCGGACGCAACCTTGTTAAGGAATATACACAGGCCCGGCCGAAACGCAAAGCGGCTGGCGCGGAACGGCGGGTCGGGCGCGGAGGGCGCGGAGGGCGCGGCTCGCCGTTCCGCGGCGCCGCCGCACCCGAGCCCCGCGGGCCGCTACGCCCGCCGGTCGAAGCCGGGCAGCCCGAGCCGGTGCGGCATGTTCGAGATGACGCCGTCGCAGCCGATGCGCAGCACGCGCTCCGCCTCGGCCGGGTCGTCTATCGTCCACGGCACGACCGGGCGTCCGCCTATCATCCTGCCCCAGGCCAGGCCGGCCTTCGTCGCCTGGCTCGAGCGCGGTTTCAGGAAGTCCGCGTTGCCTATCCAGCGGCCCTCGCCGCGCCTGAGGTACGGCGGAACGCCGTCGTCGACGCAGTAGATGATCGCGGTCGGCACCGTCGGGCACAGCGCCTTGAAGCGCTTGATCGCGATCGGGTTGAAGCTGGACACGACCACGCGCTCGGCGCCGTACCCGAAATCGGACAGCAGCTTGGCGAATGCCGCCTCGAGCCCCTTGTCCTCGGCCTTGCCGCTCTTGATCTCGATGTCGAAGTACAGGTCGTTCCCGAGCTCCTCGAACAGCTCCGACAGCAGCGGCGGCCGCTCCCCGGAGAACTCGGCGCCCTTCCACGAGCCGACGTCGACGGCCTGCAGCCGCGCCGCCGTCTCGTCCTCGACGACGAGATCGGTGCCCGGCGCGACCCGCTTCGTATTATGGTCGTGGATGACGATCAGCTTGCCGTCGGCGGTCAGGTGGATGTCCAGCTCGACGCCGGGCGCCTTCTTCTCCTTGGCGAGCCTGAAGGCGGCCATGGTATTCTCGGGCGCCTCGCTCGACAGCCCGCGGTGGGCGAACACGAGCGGCCTGTCCCGCTCCGGTAGTGGTCTCAGTCTAGCCATGATGGTCTATTCGCTTCCTTCTTTTAGCTTTCTCTTCAGCGCCGCGAGCGCGTCGTCCGCGCCGAGCGCCGCCATATCCGAATCCAGCTTGGCCGAGCCGTCGTCGTCCCTGTCGTCGGGCGACTGGCCGGCCGCCATGCGCAGCTGGGCCAGGAGCAGGTCCGGGTCGACCGAGCGCTCCGAGGCGCCGGCCATAGGCAGCTTCTCCCTGATGCGCGCGACTTTGGCGGCAAGCTCGGCCTTCTCCGCCTCGAGCGCGTCGCGCTTGGCGCCGAGCTCGGCTAGCCTGGCCCGCGCCGCCGCCTCGAGGTCTGAGGCGCCCTTGGACGCGGCCAGCTCCACCCGCTTGGCCCAGAGGCCGAGCTCGTCGGCGAGGCCGGCGAGCTGGCGCTCGAGCGTCTTGAGCGAGGTCATGAACTCGAGGGCGTAGGCCTTGGCGTCCTCGGCCGACAGCCCCCGTAGATCGGTATCGTCCATCATCGCCCTAGAGCTTGAAGGTGGCGCCGACGCCGAGCTGGAGTCCTCCGTAGGAGCCGAAGAGGCCGCCGGGCGTCGGGTCGAGGATGCCGAGCATGTAGTCGCCCTGGGCCTCGATGAAGACCTTGAAATCGCGCGAGAGTAGGTACGATAGGTAGGCGCCGGCCGAGACGCCGTAGTGCGTGAACCACGGGTCGTCGCTCTCGGACAGCTGCTCCTCGATGAGGCGGATGATCGCGTTGGTCGAACCGCCGACGCCTGCGCGGGCGCCGATCTCGATGCGGCGGATGAACGTGTTGACCTGCCCACCGACGATCACGTTGATCGGCATCCACATCTCAAAGTCGGCGATGGCCTGGATGGCGGCGTACGGCCTGAATCCGTAGAAGCCGCGCGTCATCTCGGTACGCGCCCCTATCACGAACGACGAGTCGTTTCCGGAGCCGCCCGAGAAGTACTTGTACGTGTGGGCGTAGACTGCCAGGTCGGCGCCGAGACGCGGAATCTCGCGCAGCTGCGTGTCCTTCTCGACTTTGGCCTTGGAGTAGAGGATGGTGCCCTTGGAACGGGTAGTTCCGACGTCCTTGATGACGATGAGGCCCATCTCGCGCTCGTCCACGAAGCCCTCGAGCTCATCGACGACGATGACGGCGTACTCGTCGCCTTTCTTGATGCCCATGTTGGAGCCGAGCTGTATATCGACGCCGCCGAGGCCGGAGGCGAGCACCCTGGTGACGTTCTGGAACTGGGAGATCTTGCGGATTTCGTACTGGAGCTGCATCGGGATGCCGTCGATGGCTTCCTGGACCGACTTGTACTGGGTCTCGCGGCTCGTGCCCTGGGTCTCGACGTTCGCTATGCCCATCATCGTGCCGTCGGCGACGTTGATGAAGCTGACGTTCGTCTTGATATCGGTGCGCCATTCCTTATTGTCGACGTACTGGCTGTTGTAGCTCGTGACGACGGGCACAGCGATGATGAACGAGCCGACGAGGCGATTGAAGTCGGCCTCGGTCAGGAAGGCCTCGCCGAACTGGTACTTCTCGGGCAGCACGAAGGTGGATTCCTTCATCTGCTTCAGGATGGTGATGAACTGGTCGACGTCGCTCGTGGAGAAGCGCTTCTCCATGCCGAAGATGGTGAAGCGGCCGAGGTCGAGGAAGACCCGCTGTATGTCGATGTCGATGGTGCCGAGCGTCTCCTGCGGGATATCCCAGCCGTAGAAGCCGAGCGAGAAGATGGCTATCTCCTTCTTCTCGCTGACCTCGGGCTGCCCGAAGGCCGCCGTCGCGGCGGCGACGAGTAGCAGGGCGACGATAGCCGCCGTCGGTATGCGTTTCATGATTCCTCCTGATGGCCGAATGTGCCTAGCTCGAATAGTATAGAGCATGGCGACCGCTTTTGCGAGCGGCGGCGACGGCCCTCTCAGGAGGAACTGGCGACGAGAGGCTCTCCCGTCGCTTGTGGCTATTCGGCTACAGCCCCGCCGCGAGCGCGGCTATCGCCGCCCCGAAGTCGGCTCGGACGGATCGGACGCCGGCCGGGAACTGGGGGTGCGCCGGCGACAGGTCGAGCACCGCCTCGATGCCGGAGTCCTTGAGCCCGTCCGCGGCCGCCTGGGCCCAGGCGCCGCCGACGGCGAGTATGGCTATCCTGACGCCCATGCGCCTGGACAGGTCGGGCAGCTTCGAGAGCGGCAGCGCCCTCGCGCCGTCCCGGCCGACCGAGGCGCCGACCAGGGCCGGATCCGGCTCGAATACCGCTATCGCCTTGAAGCCGTGCGCGGCGAGGCTCTCGTCGGCCAGGGCCGCGTCGGCCATCGGGCCGGCGCCGATGACGAATACGTCCTTCGACGAGGTGGATCCGAGGGCCGCGTCCAGGATGGCGATAGACTGCGCCACCGGGAAGCCGTACTTGGCCTTGCCTACGAGGCCCGCCTGGGCGAGGTCCTTGCGCACCTGGACGGCGCACTGCCCGAGCCGCCTGGCCAGCGCGTCGGAGCTGACCCACTCGTCGCCCGCGGCGGCTTTTTCCTCGAGTATGCGCCTGTACAGCGGCAGCCGCTTGAGCGTCGGCAGCGAAATTCGCAGGGGTTCGATCATCGGCGCCAGTATAGGTTCCTTCCTCCGTCTTTCGCAATAGTTGTGTTTATATCGGTATCCGCGCTCGTTCGGCGACGCGGAGCCTGAAAAGAAGCCGCGCCGATCGGGGGGATTGACCGGCGCGGCTTCGGTACAGAGACCTATTTCATAGAGCGGCCGTAGTACGCGGCCTCGTAGATGCGCTTGACGTCGGCGACGGTCGGCGCGCCCGGGTTGGTCAGCGTGCAGGGGTCGGCGTGGGCGTTGGCGCTCATCCTGTCGAGCACGGCCAGGAACTTGGCCTCCTCGAAGGGCACCTCGGCGCAAGCCTCGAAGGTCGCCGGGATGCCGAGCTTGCCGTTGAGCCTGCGTACCTCTTCGGCGAGGTCGGCCACACCGAGGTCGCGCTCAACCTTGCCGTACTTGGCGCTCGACTTTCGGTTGAAGTCGATGATGTACGGCAGGAGTATGGCGTTGGCCAGGCCGTGGGTAACGCCGAACTCGCCGCCTATCTTGTGGGCCAGCGAGTGCACCAGGCCGAGCGAGGCGTTCGTGAAGGCCATGCCGGCCAGGGCCGACGCGTTGTGCATGTGGTAGCGGGCGTCCATGTCCTTGGGCGACGAGAAGGCCTTGGGTAGGTACGCGAGCACCAGCTTGATCGCCTCGACGGCGTAGGGGTCGGTGAACGAGGTGGCGGCGGTCGAGGCGACGGCCTCGATGGCGTGGCAGAGCACGTCCATGCCGGTGTTCGCCGTGACGGAGGCGGGCATCGTGGCAGGCAGGGCCGGGTCGAGTATGGCCAGGTCCGGCACCATGTCCGCCGCGACGATCGGGTACTTGATGTGCTTCTCGGTGTCGGTGATCACCGAGAACGCGGTGATCTCGCTCGCGGTGCCGCTCGTCGACGGGATCGCGACGAAGCGCGCCTTGTTCCTGAGCGGCGGCATCGAGCCGGGGGTGATGATGTCCTCGAACCTGATGCCTGGGTGCTCGTAGAAGCACCACATAACCTTGGCGGCGTCTATGGCGGACCCGCCGCCGATGGCGACGATCCAGTCGGGCTTGAACGCGAGCATCGCCTCTGCGCCGCGCCTGACGGTCTCCACGGACGGGTTCGGCTCGACGCCGCCTATGACCTCGCTCTCGATGCCGGCCTTGGCGAGCAGCGCGGCGGCCTTGTCCAGGAAGCCGAATTTCTTCATCGACGAACCGCCGGTAACGAGTACGGCCCTCGTTCCCTTCAGGGTCGAGAGGCGCTCGAGCGCGTTCTCTCCGTATACGATGTCCCGCGGGATCGAGAATGAAAGCGTAGCCATGGTGACCTCCTAGTCGCTTGGTAGCGATAAATCATATCGATAAAAGAATACTTAAAAAAATATTGAGTGTCAAGCGCGCTATCGGCTCGCCTCGCGGATCACTTGCGGGTCCCGGCCGGAACGCGCTATCGTTGGCCGATGGCCAAGGGATACCTGGATATAGAGGACGACATCGCCGCTATCGCGACGGCGCCCGGCGCCGGCGCGCTGGCAGTGGTGCGCGCGGCCGGCCCGGGCAGCGTCGAGCGCGCGGCCCGCGCCTTCTCCCGCCCGGACGCGCTCAGGGCGCTCGACGGCTACCGGGCCGCGTACGGCAAGATGGTCGACGGGGACGGGCGGGCCGTCGACGAGGTCGTGGCGCTCGTCTTCCGCGGCCCAGCGAGCTATACCGGCCAGGACGGCGTCGACATCATGTGCCACGGCGGCCGCGCCACGACCGACGGCGTGCTGTCGGCCCTCGAGGCGGCCGGCTTCAGGCGCGCGCTGCCCGGCGAGTTCACGTTCAGGGCCTTCTACAACGGCAAGATGGACCTGGCCAGGGCGGAGGCCGTCGGCGAGCTCGTGGCGGCGCGGACCGCGGCCTCCAGGGCCGACGCGTTCTCCAGGCTGTCAGGCGGCCTGTCCCGGGAGCTCGCGGCGATCAAGGCGTCGCTCGTCAGGATAGCGGCCGCCTTCGCCCTGCGCCTCGACTACGGCGAGGACGAGGCTCCGGAGGATATCGTCTCCGAGCTGCCTGCCATCCGCGAGGCCCGCGCCGCCTGCCTGGCCCTCGCCGACAGCTACGCCGTCGGGCGGGCCCTGCTCGACGGCTCCGTCGTCGCGCTGGCCGGCGCCGTCAACGCCGGCAAGTCGTCGCTGTTCAACAGGCTGCTCAAGGACGAGCGGGCTATCGTGTCGAGCCAGCCGGGCACCACCCGCGACTATCTCGAGGCCGAGCTCGACCTCGGCGGACTCCCGGTGCGCCTCGTCGACACGGCCGGCGTCCGCGACAGCGCCGACCCGATAGAGCTCGAGGGCGTCAGGCGCTCGCGGCTCGTCGCGGGCGGCGCGGACGCCGTCGTCTACGTGGTGGACGCGACGGCCGGGCTCCGGCCCGACGACTTGGCCTTCGTCGAGGCCGACCCGGCGGCGATCAGGGCCTGGAACAAGGTGGACGCGGCCGGGGCCGCCCCGGCGCCGGCCGGATGGATACCCGTATCGGCCGCGACCGGCGACGGCGAGGCCGCCCTGGTAGCCGCCGTCCGCGCGGCCCTGCTCGGCGGCGCCTCCGCGGACGCTTCGGCGCTGGCGTCCGGGGCGCCCCCGATGTCGGCCAGGATAGGCACGGCGCGGCACCGCGAGGCCCTGCTCCGCGCCGCGGCATCGCTCGGCGACGCCGCGGAAGCCGTCGAGGCCGGCGAGCCCGTGGACATGGCGGCCGTCGACGTGGCCGCCGCGCTCGAGGCGCTCGGCGAGATTACGGGCGAGACGACCGGAGAGGACGTGCTCGAGTCGCTGTTCTCCAATTTCTGCGTCGGTAAATAGAAGGTAATCGGTAGGAACGATGGATTACGAAGTCATAGTGGTCGGAGGCGGCCACGCCGGCATAGAGGCCGCCTTGGCGGCGGCCAGGCTCGGCAGGAAGACCCTGCTCATTACCCAGAATCCCGACGCGATAGGTCGGCTGTCCTGCAATCCGGCGGTCGGCGGCCTGTCCAAGGGCAACCTGGTGCGCGAGGTCGACGCGCTCGGCGGCGAGATGGGCCTCCTGATAGACGCGACGACGATACAGTACCGACTGCTCAACCGCTCGCGGGGGCCGGCCGTCCAGGCGCCGAGGGCGCAGGCGGACAAGTCCGCCTACGCCGCCGCCGCGAGGCTGGCCGTCGAGCGGCAGCCCGGGCTCCGCGTGTTCATGGATACCGTGACGGGCCTCGTCGCGTCGGCCGACGGCGCGCGCGTCGAGGGCGTCGTGACCGAGCGCGGCAACCGCATAGGCGCGCGCGCCGTCGTCGTCGCCTCCGGCACCTTCATGGAGGGCCGCATCTTCATAGGCGAGCACCGCGCGCCCTCGGGCCGCCTCGGCGAGGCCGCCGCCGTCGGCCTCGGCTCATGGCTGCGGGCGGCCGGCTTCCCGGTCGGCCGCATGAAGACCGGCACCCCGGCGCGCGTCAAGGCGTCCAGCGTCGACCTGGGGGCCCTCGAGCTCCAGCCCGGCGACGAGGAGCGTAGGCCGTTCTCGTTCATGAACGACGAGATGCCCGGACCCGAGCTGCCGTGCCGCATCACCTATACGAACGAGCGTACCCACGCGATCATACGCGCCAACATCGGCCGATCGCCGCTGTACTCCGGCGATATCACCGGCAAGGGGCCGCGCTACTGCCCGAGCATCGAGGACAAGGTGGTCAAGTTCCCCGACCGCGACCGGCACCAGATCTTCGTCGAGCCGGAGGGCCTGTACACCGACGAGCTGTACCTGAACGGCCTGTCGTCGTCGATGCCCGAGGACGTGCAGGAGGCCTTCATCCGGACGATGGCCGGCTTCGAGGAGGCCTTCGTGGTCAGGCCCGGCTATGCGGTCGAGTACGACTACGTCGACCCCGTCGACCTGTACGCCAGCCTCGAGTCGAAGCGCATGCGCGGCCTGTTCATGGCCGGCCAGACGAACGGCACCTCCGGCTACGAGGAGGCCGCGGCCCAGGGTATCGTGGCCGGCGTCAACGCCGCGCTGTCGGTAGCCGGCGAGCCGCCGCTCGTGCTATCCAGGGCCGACGCGTACATCGGCGTACTGATCGACGACATCGTGACGCTCGGCGCGAAGGAGCCGTACCGCATGTTCACGAGCCGGGCGGAGCGCCGCCTGGCGCTGCGCCACGACACCGCCGACCGCCGCCTGACCCCGATAGCCATGCGCGTCGGCCTGGCGTCGAAGGAGCGCGAGGAGCGTTTCAGGCGCAAGGTCGAGGGCATGGACGCGGTACGCGAGCTGCTGCGAGCCAGGCGGGTATCCCAGGCCGACGCGGCGCGCGACGCCGCGTTCGCGCCGCACGTAGGCGAGGACCTGGCCAGGGCCCTGGCCGACCCGAGGATCGCGGAGCTGGACGTCGAGGCTATAGAGCCGGGGGCGACCGCGTTCCCGCGGGAGTGGGTCGAGGGCATGGTGCTGGACCTGCGCTACGAGGGCTACGTGGCCAAGGAGGAGCGGCTGTCGGCCAGGCTCGGCAAGCTGGACGCCGCCAGGCTGCCGCCCGACTTCGACTACGCCGCCGTGCCGGGCCTGTCGACCGAGTCGCTGGAGAAGCTGTCGGCGGCGAGGCCGCTGTCGCTCGGGCAGGCGTCGCGGATACCGGGGGTCCGGCCGAGCGACGTCGCGCTGCTGGCCGTCAGGCTGGCGGCCGGGTCCCGGGGCGGTCGCCCCTAAGGCCGGCGGCCGGGTCGCGGCGCGGACCTACGCAGGGTCTCGGGCGCGGGGCGCCCGAGGGGCGCGGACGCGCCCGGGGGTAGCGGTCCTAGTCGTCCTTATGGATACCGCAGAGCTTGGCGAGGTCGTCCTTGGCCTGGTCGAGCGCGGCCTGGTACTGGTCGCGCATCTGGCCGACGTTCTGCTTGTAGAACGCCGCGAAGTCGGGGTCCTGCATCGGGTCGATGCGCACGGGGCGGCCCATGCGGGCCGACATCTCCTGCTCCTTGGCCTTGAGCCTCGGGGCGTACTGCTTGCGTATCGCGTCCTCGACGCGCTTGGCGTCCTCGATGTAGCGGGCCAGGAAGCCGACGAGCTGCTCGAAGGTGGCCTGGATCTTCTTCTCGCCGAAGGGGACGACGTTCAGCGCCTTGAGGCCGTCGGCGACGGGGGCGAGTTCGGACTCGGGCTGCGCCACGGCGCTGGTCGGCAGCTGGATCCTCGAGACGAATACGTCGAAGGCGCCTTCGCGGGCCGCCTCGCGCCTGTCCTTGGCCATGGCCGAGAAGCGGGCCTGGAAGTCAACGGCAGTCGGGTCGGCCAGGTACTCGCCGGCCAGGCGCTTGCCTTCCTGCTTAGCCTCGGCCGCCGCCAGGGCCTTGGGGTCCGCCTTCAGGTCCTTGGTCCGTTCCATCGCTATCTCGAGCGCGCTCTTGATCATCGCCATGCGTTTCTCCATCGTTAGTAGGTATGAGCCTGCCGGGACCTGCGGCCGCGATCGGCGCGGCGCGAAGGTCCCGCAGCATTATGCGCAGTTTATCGAATATCGATACCGCCACGATCCCCCCGACGACGAATTCGAGCGTCGAGTACGCGGCCGGCGGCAGGTCCGCGACGAAGCGGAGCAGCTCGAACGCGTACAGGGCCATCGTCGAGGCGACGGTGGCCTTGCCGAGGAACGAGGTGCGCGGCGTCACGCGCTTCTTCACGGCGAGCACCGCGAGCACCATCAGCGTCTGGCCCGCGAGCCTCCCGACCAGCAGGTACAGGAACCACGCCGGTATGATGCGAAAGTAATAAAAGACGAGGCTGATGACAAACAGCAGCGAGTAGTCGCTGGCCGAGTCCATCATCCTGCCGACCCTGGTCGTCTCCTTGTAGCGCCGCGATACGAAGCCGTCGAGGAAGTCGGTGGCGAAGACGATCGCGACCAGGGCGACGAGGGCGTAGCGCACCGGGTAGTCGCGGCTGGCCAGGATCACGAACAGCACGGTCGGCAGGGTGCTGATCCTGAACAGGGTGATGCCGTTGGCCAGGTTGACGCGCTCGAGCCTGCGGCCGGACGGCTCGATGACGAAGTCGTTCCTGAATACGACGAGCAGTACGAAGGTGAGCAGGTGGAAGCCTACCGAACTGATAGCGAACGGCAGCGCGAAGGCGCCGAAGAAGCCGAGCGGCAGGGCGTAGGCCGCGAAGACGGCGAACTGCGCCAGCTGGTACGACGATAGAACGGCGACGAAGCTACGGGTGAGCGTATCGAGCCGTTTCGATGGTTTCGCTTGAGCGGGCTGTCCGATTGGCATACGCGTCCTTGTCGGCCGATACGAGCCGCGAAAATGATACAACTTGACACCGCCGCTGTCAAATGGCCA
>Ga0116152_10003424_pt1 | contig 12732 bp, 11 predicted proteins | sample AD_UKC119_MetaG_FD_89894 | JGI IMG/M metagenome (GOLD analysis project Ga0116152, IMG submission 89894) | Active sludge microbial communities of municipal wastewater-treating anaerobic digesters from Hong Kong - AD_UKC119_MetaG | ecosystem: Engineered > Bioreactor > Anaerobic > Digestate...
AAGAAGATATGGCACTTTCCTATCGTCGGCTTGCCGAAAATCAGTTGTTTTTGAGCAATCTGGATGAAAGTTTGGCAAACATGAATCGGGCAATCGCTTTATATAAAAAATTAGGAATCGCGGATGCTCCATTGTTGGCCTGTTATAATGGGCGAGGCAATATTTATAAATATATGGAACGCTATCCTGAGGCAATTGCAGACTATACTAATTGTTATGAAGGCGCAAAAAAATTAGGCCTTTTACGCTATACTATGCCTCCAACTGCCAATATTGGCCACGTTTATATTCTTCAGGGAAAATACGCCGAAGCACTGCCCTACAATCTCAAGGCAATTGAAATTATGAAGCAAATAGGGAACACAAAAAACCTTTGGGAAAACTATATGCACGTTTCAAATATTTATAGTGAATTGGGCGATTATAAAAATGCTTTGGAATATCATGAACTCTACGAACAAGGCCATACGGAATACCTAAACACCATCATAGCGCGAAAGGATAGTGAGCTGCAAGTAAAATATGAATCCGCACAAAAGGACCTTGAAATTATGGATCAAGAGGCAAAAATTGCGCAACAGCGAAAAACCCAGATTCTTTATATTGGTATAGCCGGATTGCTCGCCATTATTCTCTTCGGAATGTATTTTACGCTGAAAAATATTCGCAAAAAACGAAAGGCCCTTTCAATACTTAATGCAGAACTGGACACTAAAAACAAACAAAACGAATTGCTTTTGAAAGAAATTCACCATCGTGTAAAAAACAATCTGGAAATGGTTAAAAGCCTCATTGCCCTTCAATCTGCAAAATTGGAAGACGGTGCCAGTAAAGAAGCAATGCTCGCTAGCCAAAACCGTGTTCAGAGTATGGGCATTATCCATCAAAAATTGTATCAAGGCAAAAATTTGGGCAGCATCGAGATGAAGGATTATTTTATGAATTTAGGTGAAGGTGTTCTCGACACTTTTAACGCAGAAGACAAGATAAAAATAGAATGCGCAATGGACGACCTAAATTTAGACGTGGACACGGCCGTACCGATCGGGCTTATTGTGAACGAACTTTTAACGAACGCACTAAAATATGCTTTCCCTGAAGGAGTAAAAGGACAGATAAATATTAGCCTTACACAAAAAGACAGCGATCTTTTATTAAAAGTCTCTGACAACGGCATTGGCAAAACCGAAGGTTCCAGGCCCAAAGGCACAGGTTTTGGAACACAACTGATTCAGCTGCTCACGCAACAACTGAACGGAACCATTTCTGAAGAGCATACCAACGGAACTGCGGTATTTTTCAACTTTAAAAATTTTAAGACCGCTTAATGGGAAATGCAATAAAAATATTGATAGTTGAGGACGAAATGGTAATTGCCGCCAATATCTCCCTACAATTAACCGAATTGGGCTATGAAGTAACAGGAGTTTTGCCGCGTGGCGAAGAAGCTGTTGCGCATCTTCACATAGACAAACCAGATATAGTACTCTTAGATATTCGGCTTAAAGGCGAAATGGATGGCATTAAAACTGCCCAAGAAATTCAAAAACATTACAACATTCCTATTATCTATTTAACGGCCAATGCAGACGAGGCACATTTTAACCGTGCCAAGGAAACGAACCCCTATGCTTTTATTTCAAAACCCTTTAAAAAGTTGGATTTGCAACGTGCCATAGAATTGACGGTTAATAGAATTTCAGTAGAAAACGTTTCAGAAAACAATAACGGCAACGGAAATGATACTTCAACAACAAATAACAGTACCACAGATTTCATACTGAACGACCGTATCTTTGTTCGCCATAATGAAAAGATGTTGAAAATAGACATTAAAGACATCTACTATATTGAAGCCGATCGCAATTATTGCCGTATTTTTTCTCAGGATAGAGAATACCTTTTAGTTATGACCTTAAAGGATATTGACGAAAAACTTCCACAGAACCATTTTCTCAGAATACACCGTTCCTATATTATCAATCTTTCACAAATAGATGAGGTTGCGGGCACACACGTGGTTATTGCCAAAAAAGCCATCCCTATGAGCAAGGCCATGCGCACAGAACTTCTTAAGCGCCTGCAAACCATATAATTATCTTTCGGTAAACAAATCTTTCCCTTCGGACACAAATAGGGCACCTTCGTCCTAACTGCCTTGTTTTCAGCTTATTTTGATGGTTTCTTTGGTGTGTAACTAATTTTTTTACTAACCATGTTTGCATTGCGAACATTTAAATCAAAAGACATGAAAACATTTCAACAAAAAATTTCAACACTATTAATTGTACTTTTTTTTACTGCCAACATTGCCCATGCACAGGACGGTCCATATTACACCGTAACCACTTGGAAAATTGAAATCCCAGAGAATGGCAGCAATGCCGAGTTCAATACTTTGATGAAGGAGTTTAACCAAAAAGTTGTCGCTCCCAACCAATACATTGTAAGTGAAAAAGTAATGCGCCATGCTTCCGGAAGCGATTCTCGAGATTTGGTGATCGTAACGGAATACAAAAACTGGAATGCCATTGATGCCGCGGCAATTCGCCAAAGCGAACTGATGGATACCGCTTGGGGAAGTGATGCCGAAAGGAAGGAATTCTTTCAAAAGTTTTACAAATATTTCTTGATGCATACCGATGAGATTTACAGAGGCATGCATTAAATCAATAAAATTAACCTTCCAACTTTCCAGACCTAACAGGTTTTGAAAATCTGTTAGGTTTTATTAACAAAACACTAAAAATTTAAATCATGAAAAATATAATTATAATCGGAATTGCGCTGGCGGTATTTACAGCATGCAATAAGCAAGAAAAACGCTACACCCAAAATTCGCCGGAAATAGAAACTTACAAAAAAGTGATAGATGCGTACGAAAAACAAGATTGGAATGCGATGGCAAGCCATTATGCCGATACCGCCAAAATAATGAACAATGTAGAAGAAAAAGACGCTCAAACCCTTGATGAACTTGTGCAAATGAGTAAGGATGACGCAAAACTTTTTTCCAATTGGGATTATGTGGACGGCGAATCTGAATATGAAATGGTAGTAACAGATAAAGGCCATACATGGGTGAACTTTTGGGGCATCTGGAAAGGCACACTTGCTGCCAATAACAAAACATACACCATACCCACACACATCACTGCCCAGTTTGTGGATGGCAAAGTAGTGAAGGAGTTTGGCTATTGGAACCTCTCAAAAATAATGTTGGACATACAGGCAATGCAGGAAGCTGTCAAAATTGCTTCTGAAGAAACTGAAAAAGCCGAAGAGATAACTTCAGAAAATTAATAATCATAATCCCTAGACCTAACAGGTTTCAAAAAACCTGTTAGGTCTACCAATCACAAAATTATGAAAACAGTAGGCATCATAGGCGGTTCAGGCTTTATAGGAAGCCATATTACCAAGAAATTTTTGGAAGAAGGGTACAATGTAAAAGTATCTGTTACCGACATCAAAAAAAGTGAAAAGTACCAACATCTTTTCAGTTTAGAAAATTCGGACAATCTAAACATTAGTGCACTGAAAGTAGAAGATCTTGAAACATTAAAAGATTTTCTATGTGATTGCGAAATTGTAATACACGGTGGAACGCCTTTTCAATTGGATGTCAAAGATCCACAAAAAGAGCTTTTTAACCCTACTATCAAAGGAACCGAGAATTTTTTGGAAGTCATCCAGCAAGTAGCAATGATTGAGAAGGTCATTTTTATAGCTTCCGTTGCGGCTTATAACACCAATTTTCCATTACCGGCAGAAGGTAAAAAACCAAATGACACTTTCAGTGAAAAAGATACACCTTTTATGAGTGAGGAAAGTCACCCGTATGCGCAGGCCAAGTTTATCGCCAATCAAACAGTGGAAAAATTCATACAGGAAAACACAAAACTTTCCTTTGAAATCACTTCGGTTTCACCTGTTGGGGTTATGGGAAAATCATTATCAAATAGGGAAGATTCCACTTCAACCGGGCTGCAGTTTCTCTTTAAAAACAAAATTGCGCCCAATCCATTTGTACAAATGCTCTATGATACTGACGTGGAAATGGCTTCGGTAGATGTTGCGGATGTTGCGGAAGCAGTTTTTAAAGCCGCTACAATTTCCGCACTTCACGGGAAAAATTATTTGTTGAGCAGCGAAAGCTATCCGATTAGCGATATGAGCCTGATGTTGAATCACCAAGCCCCAAAGAATAACGCAAATGTAGTTTATCAAAATACACTTGCAATGAACGATTTGGGGATGAAATTCAGACCTGTACAAGAAACCCTAAATAATTATTCAAAGTAGAAATCAAACAGAATATTAACCAAATAAATATATAATAATGAAAACAATTAAAGCAACAATTCTTTCGGCAATGATGCTTATTGCATTTATTTCCACAGCACAAAAAAAGAACGGAACTGTCTATATTGAGCATCCTGCTATAGATATAGTACAGCAATTTGTAGATGCAGCCGTTGCAGGTGATAAGCCTAAAATGGCCACTTATTTAACGGATGATTTTAGAGCTTTTAATGGCGCTACGGATAATATGAGCGATAAGGGTATGGACAAGGAAGCATTCCTTGACAATCAAATGCTTTATTTCAACCAGTTGGATTACTATTCTGTAACTCCTTTTCCGGGATCATATCCAGACGCCATTGAGTATAAAAAAGACAATCCAAATGGTGAAGTATGGGTACAGACCTGGGATTTGCTGAAAGGAGTCCACAAAACCACTGGGGTGAAAATTGACGCCGCTTCCCATAGATTATACACCCTTACCAAGGACAACAAAATCAAAAACATCATCTTCTATAATAATGGAGGTGTTATAGATGAAATACGTGCCAGTTTTAGCGACAGGAAAAATGGCACCATTTACAACCACCACGATTACATAAATACGGTTCGGAAAATGATGTATGCCTTTGAGAAAAAGGACTTTGATAAGGCCTATAGTTTCTATGATGACAAAGCAGTATTTGTAAACTCAAGTTCACCCGATTTTGAAAGCACATCCTTGGCTGAGCAAAAGGAATTTGACAAGCAATTTTTTGATAAATATGATATTGAAAACTTAGAGATGGTTGGCTACCCAGACTACCTGCATTATGAAATGGGTGATGCCCATGTGGTGCAGTCATGGTGGAACATTCACCTAAAGCGCAAAGCTGACAAAAAACCAATCGTTGTACCTATCCACTACCAGATGTATTTCAATGAAGACGGAAAGATAACTTCCGAAACCGCATATTATAATCCAAAACTCCTGGATTAATGCATAAACATCACACTCCCCCATTAATTGGAAAAATTTAATCAATATCAACCAGTTCGCTAACTGCGAACACAAATTAAAAATCATGAAAAAATTAATCTTTACAATGCTCTTATTGCCACTTTTGTCAATAGGACAGGAAAGTACCGAATACGGAGTATTCGAAAATGCAGTTTTAACGCCAAATCCCGGTCAAATAACACAATTTGAAAAGGGGATTACGGCACACAACAAAAAATACCACGGAGATGGTCCTTATGGTGGCCGTGTGTATTGGATTTCCAACGGACCCAAAACCGGGAGCTATGTATGGGTTATGGGACCCTTTCCTTGGAGCTCGCTGGACAACAGACCTGCCCAAAAAGAAGGCCATGATGCTGATTGGAACAACAATGTAGCGCCATACATCACAGCCGATAGCGGGGCGCAAAGCTACTGGCGTTTTAACGCAGAAATGTCTCGATTTCCAAAAGATTTCACCATAAAAAATATGGAGGTGGACACTTGGGACATAAAGCGAGGCAAGTACAAAGAAGCTATGGCCTTAGTAAAAAAAGTCCACGACGTGTACGCCTCAAAATCGCCTGAAGATACCTATGGTATTTATACAAATGAATTTCCCAGCACCAAAGAAGGTAGAGATCTGGCGGTCATTTCATTTTTTGAAAAATCGGCATGGTTGGGCGAAGATCATGACATTTCAAATAAATATGATGAAATGTACGGATCCGGAAGTTGGGATCGGTTTTTAAAAGATTGGATGGACGTGACCAACGGCGGTGATACCGAAATTTGGACGTTTGTTCCAGAATTAAGCGGGATTAACGGTGATGTAAAAGTTGCACCCTCAAAGTAAATTTTAAAGAAAATGTATGGTGCGACATGGTTGTGCCATACAATTTTAAAAATAGGGAATTTAGAAAAAAATCAAATTAAAGTTATGAGCTCAAAATTAATTACTCTTCTAATCATTCTTTTTACAGGCGTATTTTGTGCACAGGCTCAAAGCAACGATCCGCATGCAAACCATGATTCTGCCATAACTGGAATTTCTTCGGAAAAAATTTTAATGGTTTTGGATATCACGGTGAAGGATTCCCTTCAATACCAACAGTATCGATTAAAAGTGGAACCGCTTATTGAACAATATGGTGGCATCTATTTGGTGCGCTCCGGCGGGATGGCTTTTGACATCGATCCAGAAAGAAAGGTAATGCCCATGGAAGGAAATTGGAATCCAAACAGATTTATAATCCTGCAATGGGATTCCATGGAACAACTTCAGAATTTTTCTTCTTCGGAAGAATATAAAGCCGTGGCAAAATTGCGGAAGAATTCAGCTTCAACCAAGTCAATTATCGTAAAAAAATATCAGTATTAAACAAATTTTAATACCTGAATACAGATAAATATTCATTAAGCTAAGACAGTTTCCCCATGTCAATAAATTAAAAAGGAGGATTCAACTCTACACATAAAAACTAAAACCATGACTAAAGAAACTATTATCATAAAAAAAAGATTAGGAAGGGTACTGACCGATAACGCTTTAACAAGATACATTACATTTTCGGCACTGTATATTGCACAGGGAATTCCTGAAGGCATTACTTTCTTTGCGATACCGGCGTGGTTGGCAATGAATGGCAAGACGGCAATGGAAATAGCTGCCTATGTGGGTGTGATTGGAATTCCGTGGAGTTTTAAAATTATCATCGCCCCTTTAATGGACCGTTTCACTTTCTTGGCAATGGGCAGAAAAAGGCCCTGGGTAATTTTGGGGCAGCTTGGGTTGATTATAAGTTTTTTATGCATCGGGTTGGTCGAAGATCCTTTAAACAACCTCTCTGGCTTAATGGCCGTGGGATTTTTCATAAGTTTTTTTGGTGCCTTTCAGGACGTAGCAACCGATGGTATGGCCGTAGATGTAATTCCAGAAAATGAACAGGCACGGGCCAATGGCCTAATGTGGGGAACTAAGATAATCGGCACTTCTGCTGCTTTGATGGCGGGCACTTGGTTAATTAATAATTTTGGGTTGGCAACAGCGATTTCTTCATTATCCATAGTTGTTGCAACTATTATGTTTTTTCCAATTTATTTTAGAGAACGGCCGGGCGAAAAGACAATGCCCTGGACTGCTGGTAAAGTTTCCCCAGATTCACAACAAACACAGTTGAAGAGCTGGAAAAACATTTTCAAAAGCCTATACAAGGTTGTTCGGTTAAAATCGAGCCTGGTGTTTGCCCTTGGGGTTTTCGTAGTGAGTCTGATGTTCGGGCTTATAGACACCCTCCTGCCCATTTTTAGTATTCAAGAATTGGGATGGACTAATTCATATTTTTCAAATGTGTTCTCCATAACAACCGTAATTGGAGGCTTTTTGGGAATGTTCATAGGCGGTTATTTGGTAGATTATTTCGGTAAAATCAGAATGCTCTCGGTGTATTTATTTTGTATTACCCTTCTGATTGCTGTCTTTGCTTCCTTTTCCAATTTATGGAGCAATAATTTAATCATTTATACCTTCATTCTCTCCTACTATACCCTTTATACATTTTTATGTATTGCGGTGTTCGCATCGGCCATGCACCTTTGTTGGAAAACGGTTGCTGCTACACAGTTCACGCTTTATATGGCGCTCTCAAATATGGGGCGTGCGGCCGGAGCTGCGATGCTGGGTGTTTTAAAAACAAATTTTTCTTGGGAAATCGTCTTTCTTATTATAGCCATTATGCCTGTTATTATGGTAATTCTTATTCAGCTTATAAATTTTAAGAAACACAGGGTTACCATAGATAGTTTTGTGATTTTGAAACATACGATAGTGGCGCCGCACGCGATAAAAGATTAATTAAATATCCATTTTTTTTCAAAAAGATGTTAAAGCACAAAAAGAAACTGTAAAAATCACAATGAAGTTAAAGCTCCTTAGATTGTTCCGTTTAAAAACTTTTCCCAATTCTTTTCGAACTTTACCTATCTTTAAATGCTGAAAATAAATCTTCAGATAAACTATGAATATTGATCAAATTTTCAAGAATAACCAAGCGTGGGTAAATGAAAAATTAGGAATGGATCCTGATTATTTCAAAAATCTTTCTGAAGGGCAAAACCCCGAAGTACTTTATATAGGTTGCAGCGACAGCCGTGTTACCGCAGAGGAAATTATGGGCGCAAAGCCGGGAGAGGCTTTTATATTGCGAAATATTGCCAATATGGTCTCCAATCTAGACCTCAGCGCGATGAGTGTTATTAATTACGCAGTTAGCCATTTAAAAGTAAATCATATAATAGTTTGCGGACATTACGGTTGTGGCGGTGTAAAAGCCGCGATGCAAAGTCAGGATCTTGGCCTTTTAAATCCTTGGTTGCGGAACATACGAGATGTTTACAGGTTACACAAACAGGAATTGAATGCCATTAAAGACGAAGAAGAAAAATACCGCAGACTGGTTGAGCTAAATGTTCAGGAACAATGCGTAAACGTTATTAAAACTGCCGATGTACAGATAGCCTATCGGACTAGAAACATAACGGTTCATGGCTGGGTGATGGATATGGAAACCGGAAAATTAATCGACTTAAAAATTGACTTTGATAAAGTACTAAAAGGGATAATGGAAATTTATCATCTGGACTAAATTTCTGAAATCAAAAAAAGCTGCTTTCAAAGAAAAATAATCATCATTTGGAGCTACAAAATCTGCTATCGTATTTGTTTGTTAATCTGGATTTGGATCATTGTCATCACTACAGGAAGCAAAACCTAAAGCGATAAAAAAGATAAGTGAGATTTTCAATAAATTTTTTATGTGTTTCAATGTTTATTTATGAAGTCATCTTGACTTTTTTGATTGAAGCGAAAATGAGCAGTTTTGAGTTTGATTGAAGACTTTTTTGAGTTTCATAGCAGCGTTACGAAAGGATAAAAAGACGAAAAGCAGGCTCAAAAGAGCCATTTTTTAGCCAATTGAAAAAAGTCAAGATGACTTCTATAAGTCCGACAAAACTATCCAAACAGAGTCCTCATAAAAAGCGCTTTAATTTTTGTTTGTATTTTTATGTTAAATTTTAAACAAAACATTGGTACATGTAATTTTGCTATCCAATTTCAAAAACTATCTTTATGCATCGATTAATCATTCTTAATTAATTTATGAAATACACCTTAATTACTATCTCGTTATTACTAAGCACAATTACTCACTCTCAATCTGAAAAAGAGAAAGTAGAAACCACCGTTACAAAAAACAAAATTGAAAGTCACATCTACTTTTTAGCCGATGACCTTCTAAAAGGAAGGCAAACCGGAACTCCGGAAAATAAAATTGCCGCTTCCTATTTGGCGAATACGCTTAGAGGCTATGGCGTAAAACCAGTTGTACAAAACGTCTTAAAAGGCTCAAGTACTGAAAGCTATTTTCAAGAAGTTAAATTGAACTATATAAGCCCCGTAAAACGTTTGCTTTTAGCTATTGATGGTAAGGAACTCAAGAAAAAAGTGGTTTTAAAAACAAACAAGATGGAGTTTACAGGAAAGGCCGTGTATTTAGGTTATGGTCTTGAAAACGATTATAAAGGAAAAAATGTATCAGAAAAAATTGTAATTGTAAGATCTGGTGCACCAAATGTTACAGATACGCGTGCAGCATTTGGTTTGGTTGAACAAAAAGAGCAGCTTGCAAAAGAACATGGAGCCGTTGCAATAATAGAACTAGTGGATACCAATGAATCAATTTGGGGTTTTATTGATCACAATTTTAATAGTGAACGAATGGATATTGCTGCTAACAAAAGTAAAGATGAAGAAAAAGGTCTTGCATATCTTTGGGTGCTCGATGAAAATAACATTCAGGCTAAAGCCTTTGAATCTAAAGACAACTTGAGCGCAAAGTTGATGATGGAAGGCGAAGAAAAGAAAACAATCATTTCCCAAAATGTAATAGGAATGGTTGAAGGAACGGATCCACAGTTAAAAAATGAATTTATTATCTATTCCGCCCATTATGATCATGTGGGCATTGGCAAACCCGATGAAACCGGTGATGTAATATACAATGGCGCAAGGGATAATGCAGTTGGAACAACAACGGTTTTAAGTATTGCTGAAAATATTGCAAAATATCCAACCAAACGTTCTGCATTATTTATTCTCTTTACAGGAGAAGAAAAAGGATTGTTGGGAAGCAAATATTATGTTGAAAACCCTGTCCTTCCGCTAAACAAAATGGTTTACTGTTTTAATAGTGATAACGGGGGTTATAATGATACTTCCGTTATTTCCGTAATTGGATTATCAAGAACTACTGCAGCCGCAGATATAAAAGAAGCCGCTACAACTTTTGGCTTAAGGGCTATTGATGATGCCGCACCAGAGCAAAATCTTTTTGAAAGGAGTGATAATATAGCTTTTGCCAGAAAGGGTATCCCCGCTCCTACTTTTTCATTGGGTTTTAGATCTTTTGATGGCGATGTTACTAAATATTACCACCAACCCGGTGATGAAGCAGACACTTTGGATTATGACTATTTGCTGAAATTTTTTGAAAGCTACGTAATGGCGGGAAGGTTGATTGCAGATGGCCCCAAGACGCCAGTATGGATTTCGGGTGATAAATATGAAGCATCGGGAAAGGCTTTATACGGGAATTGACATTTTTAAACCTATTTCTCTAAAAACAAAAAGCCACGGAAAACCGTGGCTTAATAATCGAGGGGAACAAAAAAAGGCAACTACAGTTTTTGAAATGTCAAGTAATCAGTACCACCATTGCCTCCACTAACATCAAATAGCTCAACTCTTGTATTGTTGTAGGTAACAACATCCCAGTCATCATTAAATTCATCAAAAGGCATCGCAGTTCCAAAATCCAATATTACATCAAGGCCATTGCTACTGTTTACAACACTCCAAGTTCCGTTGATTGTATTGCTATTATTTGCAGCGAGTACAGTTCCATCAGAATTAAAAGTAAGGGCATAACCGTTGTAATCGTTGGTCTCGTCATCGCCATCGTCTATATAGCTTTGCACATACCATTGTCCATCCATTAAAATGTTGGTCAACTCTGTAGTGTTACCTCCGCCATTACAATCTTCGTAAGGGTTTCTGCCAAAATTCAGGTAATCTGTTCCGCCGTTACCACCACTAACATCAATTAATTTTATGATTTGGGCATCAAAGCTTGTTACGTCCCAATCATCATTTAAATCTTCAAAAGGATCATCGCTGCCAGTTATCTCAAAATTTAAAATAAGGTCTATTCCGCTACTACTGTTGGTAACTGCCCAAGTACCATTAACTGTATTATTTGTACTTGTAGCTGTAACAGTTTCATTGGCGTTGAATTTAAATTCATACGCCACATAATGGCAGGTTTCATTATTTCCATCATCTTCCAATAGGTTTACATACCATACACTATTTATCAAATTATCTGTGAATTCAGAAGTGTTTCCGCCGCCACCTCCGCCACCGCCATTGGGTGTACGTTCATAAGTTAAAAAATCAACACTTCCGTCTCCGCCGCTAATGTGCTTCAGTTTAATGATGTCTTGAGTTGCTTCTATAATATCCCAATCCTCGTCCAGCTCATCAAAAGGAGTATTATTTCCGAAGAAAAGGTTTAAATCCGGAGTATTGCTATTTGTTAGGCTCCAAGTGCCATCAACTGTATTGGAAGTACTTACTGCTTGGGCGGTATTGTCTGGGTTAAAAGTAAATTCATATCCTGCAAAATCACTGGTTTCATCTTGGTCATCGAAAAAATAAGTTACAAACCAAGAGCCCGTGGTCAATATAGTTTCAAAATCTGAAGGAAAACCACCACCATTAGATGAACAGCCGGAAATTAAAGTTACCAATTCGGCATTGCTATTCACTTGCACAGTAGTACCATCCTGCAATATAACGCTAACAGGAAACTGCAAGGCAATATAAGTTCCAGGTTCTAAGGAAAGCAAAAAGGCAAGAAGTTCACCATCGTTACCCACTGTCTGCGTTCCTGTTTGTTGCTGGTCTGAATTGTAGGTAAAGAAAGTAAGCGGATAAACCAGGTCTATACAATCTATAGAAGAATTATTGTTATTGTCTGATGTGCGAAAGAGTAAGTCTCCTAATTCCGAATTTACGGTTACCATATTTGTTTCAGAATCATCAAAAGGCTGTGAATCTTCTGTTGTACAAGAGCTTACCAAAAAAATTAATAAGTAAGCCAAAAAAGTGAATTTGGTTAATTTATTCATGTTTATATATTTTATGTTTTTATATGATTAAGACAGGTAATCTGATAAAAACCCTACCCAATTTTTCTATTTTTTTATGAAGTCATCTTGACTTTTTTGATTGAAGCGAAAATGAGCAGTTTTGAGTTTGATTGAAGGCTTTTTTGAGTTTCATAGCAGCGTTACGAAAGGATAAAAAGACGAAAAGCAGGCTCAAAAGA
>Ga0116152_10003425_pt1 | contig 12731 bp, 12 predicted proteins | sample AD_UKC119_MetaG_FD_89894 | JGI IMG/M metagenome (GOLD analysis project Ga0116152, IMG submission 89894) | Active sludge microbial communities of municipal wastewater-treating anaerobic digesters from Hong Kong - AD_UKC119_MetaG | ecosystem: Engineered > Bioreactor > Anaerobic > Digestate...
CTTCCCGTGTGCAGCCGCAAAGCACCCAACGCCAGATAACCGTGAAGGAGCGCAATTGTCAGAATGCTCAAACCCAAAGGCTTATGAATTGCGCGCAAAACCTTGACTGTCTTACCATACGCGCCGTCTTTCAGGTGCAGCACGCGCTTGTTAAGAAAGCGCAGCCAGTACGGCGCCATCATGATAACGAGGAACGCAACATTAAGCCAACCGAGAAATGCATACATGGCAAACATCCTTTAATCGGCCAACGTGCCGACAACCGTAAGTCCGTTGAGCTTTGAAACACCGTGAGGGGATACGGTTTTGATTTCCTCTGTCAAGTCCTGTCCCGCGGTGAAACCGTTATGGTTTCCGCCGGCCCATGGAGGTACATTGGTCACATCATAGATTACGCCGTCTACTGCAATATAGGCGGGATTGCCGTTCTTGCCATCATATTGGGCAAGTTCTTCTCTTGTCATACGAACCTCCTGGGATTGTGTGTCGGTTTGGGGATTTGCCGTGGGTTGAGCAGTTTCCGTGGGCTGTGATACCGCTGCTTGCGTAACGGAAGCTGTTTCGGCAGCCACAGCCGTATCAGAATCCGTGCTGCTTGTGGTGCACCCTGTAAGGGTGAGCGCCAGCAAAAGCAGCAAGGGGATGATGAGCTGTTTCTTTCTCATATCATCATGTCTCCTTCACATGTGTCGTTGTGGGAAGAAGGCGAATAATATATCGGTCTTCCTAAATATTATATCAAGTTAACCGGCAAATGAAACCGACAAATGCAGATGCCGGTCGCTGTGGTTTATAAGGTTTTAATATCTATAGAATGCCTTGATTTGACAATTTAACTGGGAAAAGTCATGCCCGCTCTTCAGGGATCAAACGAAACGCAATATCGTGCTCTGAGATCAACTGCGCCTTATGCGCAAAGAATAGCCGGCCGGCCTCCGGCGCTTTGATCAGTGCGCTGATGCCGCCAGTGAACGGATCCAGAATTTCGGCCATAAGATCGCCCTTTTGCATCATGGCGCCCATCGTACAACGTTGGATGAACATGCCGCCGCATGGCGCGTGCACAGTTTGCAGCGCTTCTTCATGGATCAGCACGGCAGGCTCGTGTTCCTTTACCGGAGCGTTAAGGATATCCCGGCGGCACAGAAAATCAATGATCGTATGCACAGCGGACCGCGCACTTTCTACATCAATCTCATCGGTTTCCTTGGTGTATACGGAAAACGCATCCGTGCCGAACACCTGCCAGTTGTAATTCAGCGTTGTGGTGTCAAACGGCTGCGGCTTGCGGAGGATGACATAGGGCATATCAAAACAGGATGCGAGCGCTTCATCCTGATAGCCGGTATCCATCATGCGGATATGCGGCAGAAAATCACCGGGGAGATAAAAGCTCGCCAGATGAAACCCGTATTGATAATCCTGTATCTGCTGAAACAGGCTGTCTGCGATCCGCTGTGTGGTTTCCCCAAGATCATAACCGGGAAACATGCGGTTGATATCGGTGTTGTCGGTTGCCCAGAAGCGCTTTTTGACATTGATCGAAAACTGGTTGACACAGGGAACGACCATAATGCTTTTTCCATGCTTGATCAGGTTCAGCCCTTCCAGCTGCGAAAGCGTGCGGATGATCTGCGAGGCTGTATAAAGTTGCTGTATTTCGTTGCCGCGCATGGAGCCCACCACGCAGGCGGAGGGATCACCCTTGCCAAAGCAATAGCCCTCTACGGAAATGGGCTGCCGGTAGAGCGTATCGATATGGAACAGCGTCTTTTTAATCATAAATTTCCTCCCAGAATACGCGCGATCAGCGAACCGGCGTACACCACGGGATAGGCCCGCAGCGTAAACAGCAGTCCGGCTCGGGGAGATAGGATTTCTTCTTTTATATCACCGCTCAAAGGGTCTACAATCGTGCCGAGGAGCTCGCCTTTGCGTACGCGCTGCGTGTGTTCCGCGCATGGCAAAAACACGCCGCAGGTGTTGGCGTTGATGAAAGCGACGCTGCCGTCTGACGAGATAATCGGCGGCGCAACCGGCGCGACGGCTTTTGTCCACATGCCGAGGCTGTGCATCAGCGATAAAATGCCGTCCACCAGCCTGTCGCCATAGTCCTGCGTAATGCGCATACCCACGCCCATTTCCACCACCAGCGTTCTAACGCCGCTTGTGTTGAGCGTATGCGCAAGGGTCGACTGCAGCACCGTTGCGGCGCTGTGCAGCCAGATAAAATCCATATTCAGCATATGCGCAAGCGGCAGCAGGTCATGGGCCATTTCCTCGCTGATGCGCACCTGCGGAATTTCCCGCAGAAAGATATTGCTGGCATGGATGTCGATGCATACATCCGCCCCCAGCAGATCCTGTGTGATCAGCGCGGTTACATATTCGGGCATGCTGCCGTCCATACTGCCGGGGAACATGCGGTTCATGTCCAAATCGCAAAGCGGCATACCGCGGACGATCGTATTGATCCCCAAGGGATTGAGTGCCGGGTAAATTTCCACGGTACCGTTCAGGCTGTCCAAATTATCATGCAGCATTCGCGTCAGCTTCCAGCACACATACTGGCCTTCCAGCTCGTCCCCGTGTGTGCCGGTAACCACGCAGAGCCGCTTGCTTCCGCTGCCCCCTGAAATCCGGTTTTTCTTGATCTGCAAGGCTTCCCCAACCGGCAGGGCAACCGAAGCGATTATCTGTTCCATTCGTACTCCTCTGACCGTATCAGATTATTGCTCCATCAGGCGCATATATACGGTCTGCCTGTGTTTTGACACCCCAAGGTAAACACCCCTGTCAATCGGACAATCTGCGGCGTCCCGCCCGATAGCGAAGGTGACGTATTGCTCGGTGGTCAGGGTATTGCGCGTCGGGTCAACGCTGACCCAACCGCCATCCAGATAGGCCTGCACCCATGCATGGGTAACGCCTTCGCCGACGCTTAACCCACAGGCATACCGTGCGGGGATATCAAGGCTGCGTAAAAGGGCGATCAGCACATGTGCATAGTCCTGGCATACGCCCCTGCCGGCGTAAAACGCATCGTCCGCGCCGGTATGTACATCGGTAGATTCCGGCGTGTATTCAATTTGATGGTTTACGGCTGCTGCAATCTGTAAAACGGTATCCAGTGTTTTTGGCAGATCGGCAAATGGCGTCGCAAATTGCCGCATCGAGGCATTCATACGGGTAAGCACAGTCGGATACCGGTACATCGGATGCAGGGGAGAGGTGTCCTTCAAAGAAAAATCAACCTCTACTTCACCGATTGCCGTATACGAAAAATACTGATGCTCTTCGTTGATGTGACCGATCTGCAGCAAATTGCTAAACGCGTCACGCTGCTGGGTATAGCCTACGTCTGGCAGCAGTAAAACCGATGCACTAAGCACATTCTGGCTTGCACACATGCGTGGCAGACACCGCAGCAAAAACTGATGACAGACCACAGGATCATCATAGTAATTTTCCGTTTTGTAGTAATAGGTGAGCCGTTTCATCCGCTACACCTCACATAACCCTTCCACATAACGTATCAGGGATTTATTCATCGGTTCGCTTTCAGATTGCTGATCATAGGCGGTCTGCATCAGCGCGGCAAAGTACTCTTCATTGCGGCACAGGTGGGTGCGGTTAATGCGCGAAAGCAGCCGGCGCGTTTCCACGCCAATAGCTTCCATATGGTATTGCAGCCGCAGGTAGAGGCTTAATCGCTCTACGGATACGCCGGTTTTGATAATGTTGCGCAGGTTGCTGTCGCTTACGGAGTCCTCACAGCTGCCGCGAAACGCGTTCATATCGTCAATGATCCATTGCAGGTTGACGCAGGGCGCCGGAGAATTGGCAGCGGCTTCCATGGCTGTTTGTGCCATCTGTACATAGGCAAGCGTGGGGGAGGATATCGTTTCGCGCAGCACCATGGCATTATCCAGCATCCGGCGTACCGATGCCGCCACGCCCCGACTGTCGTTCGGATCAAACAGAAACCGGTTTACAAATGCCCGCTCACTTCCGTAATCGTCCTGTATAAACAGAGCGTCGCATATCCGACGATAGCCGATACCTTCGCCGTCTATCATGGTATCGTAGTTTTTCATCATGATTTGCGTCATGGTCAGCACACGTTCGCTGTAGCGGCCCAGCCAGAAAAGCCGGTTGACCTTGCTTACCGAGTAAGTATCCATGTGTCTTTAAACCCCCCGCCCTGTGATGAATTGACAACGAAACTGTCAGGATTACGCGAAAAGCGCGTCAGTCCGCTGGGCCATACGCTTACGTTTTCGCCGGCGAGCACATAGGCGCGCAGATCTGCCTTGCGCATTACGCGCTCATTTCCTTCCAGCATTGGCAGATCGAGGAAATCAATGACCTCCTGGGTGATAAACCGGCGCGGCTGGGCGATAATGGTTTGCTTCAAACTTTCCAGCTGCTCTTTTGACAGGTCCCGTCCGAAGATCACACCGTACCCGCCAGCCTCCGCCACATCCTTGATAACCAGCGTATCCAGATGCGCAAGCGTATAGTTACGATCCTCTTCATAAAACGGCAGATAAGTCGGTGCATTGCGCAAAATGGGTTCCTCGCGCAGATAATACTGAATCATTTTCGGCACGAAGTAGTAGATGCCCTTATCGTCCGCCACGCCGTTGCCAGGCGCGTTCATCAGCGCTATGTTTCCCGCACGGTACGCGCTCATGATGTTAGGGATACCGATGAGTGAATCCGCTTCAAACACTACGGGATCCAGATACTCGTCGCTTACACGGCGGTAGATAGTGCCTACGCGCCGGCGCTCCCGGCCGGTGCCGTAATAGAGCACTTCGTTTTCCACGGTCATATCCGACGCTTCTGCCAGTACGGAGCCCGTGATCTCGGCAAGATAGCTGTGCTCAAAATAAGCCGCGTTAAAACGCCCCGGAGTAAATACTACGTTAATGCCGCCACGATTGACATAATTCATCACGCTGCGGAGCATATCGCCGTAATTGCGATTATCCAGAATGGCGTTTTTGCGGAAGGTGTCGGGGCTGCATCGTCTGCAGAGCTCGCGGGCGATCAGCGGATAACTAGCACCGGAGGGGATACGCAGATTATCCTCCAGTATATACCAGTTGCCGTCTTTGCCCTGCACAAGGTCGATACCGGAGATATGGCTGTAAATCCCTTTGGAAGGCTTAATACCCTCGCAGGCAGGCAGATAGCCCGAGGAGATGAACACAAATTCTTCCGGCACAACGCCGTCTGCTATGATATGTTTTTTTCCGTAAATGTCCTTTAAAAACAGGTTAAGCGCCAATACACGCTGCTGCAGGCCGCGCTCCATCGCTGAAAACGCTTCGTTTTCGATGATGCGCGGCAGCGGATCGAACGGGAAAAGCCTTTCGTGAAATTCGCCGTTTTTATAAATGCCGAATTTCACACCATAGCGGCTCAGCTGTCGGTTGATCTGGTCAACATGCTTGATAAGTTCCTCCACTGTCTTCACCCCTTACAGCCGTATAAACGCAAAAAAACAAAGGCGCGATGTGCACCTTTGCTTACTAGTAGTATAAATGCGTGTGCTTTTTGTGTCAATAAACGCGATTGGTTTTCGGCTGTTCTTTTTCACCGCAGGGCAGGGACACTTCATTGACTTTGCGGTATACACTTCTTATAATATTTATACTATACTTTTACAAACAGGAATACGCAGCCGTTCGATTTCTGTGCAGCAGGAGGATACCATAGTGGGAAACAAGCAGGAAGAGGCATCCTTGAAAATCGGGAAGAGAACATTTTTAATCGCGTTTGTCATTTTATTTCTGCTGATGATCACCGTCGGTATCCTGACGCGGGTGGTGCCGACCGGCAGCTATCAACGGGAGACCGTGGACGGTGTTGAGCAAATTATCGAGGGAACCTATCAGGCGACGGATATGGAAACGCTGCCTGTGTACCGCTGGTTTACTGCACCGTTTGAAGTGTTTGTTTCCGACGACGGCGCAGTGGTCATCGTTATCATCTTCTTCCTGCTGGCGGTCAGCATGGCGTTTTCCCTGCTGGAAAAGAGCGATATTATGTCGCTGTTTATCTCCAAAGCGGTACGCAAATTCAGCAATATGAAATATATCCTGATGGCGATTATCGTATTATTCTTTATGCTGCTTGGGGCGGTACTGGGAACGTTTGAAGAGAATATAGCATTGGTACCGCTCATCCTGGCGCTGGCGTACTGCCTTGGGTGGGATTCGCTGGTAGGGCTTGGCATGAGCATGCTGGCCTCCTGCTTTGGCTTTACCGCGGCGATCACCAATCCGTTTTCTATTGCGATCACCCAGGAAATATCCGGTCTGCCGCTGTACTCCGGCTCCGGTTACCGTATAATTATATTTTTTGTATATTACGGCGTGCTGTACCTGTTTTTGTACCGGTATGCCCGCAAGATCGAAAAGGACCCGCAAAAATCGGAAGTATACGGAGATGACGGCGAACTGCGGAATAAATATCGGGACGTCGGCAGCCTGGAACTGCTGCTCAACCAAAAATCGCCGCAGGAATACCGGAAGCTAAAAAAGGCGACGCTGGCTTTTGGCGTTTTCCTCTGTGTGATGCTGGCAGTGCTGATCCTGTCGTCGGTCATCGAAATTCTTTCCGATCTTATGCTTCCCATACTCGGCGTTTTGCTGCTGGCAGGCGGGATCGTAGCGTCAAAAATAGCGGGGATATCCTTTACAAGAAGGATGAAGATCATCGGCAGCGCCGCCGCCGGTATCGCGCCGGGGATCGTGTTGATTATGATGGCGATGAGTATCAAAATCATTATCAATAATGGCGGCATTATGGATACGATCCTTTACCATACCGCAAACGCGATTGAAGATACCTCGCCGTATGTCGCTATTTTGTTGATCTACGTGCTTATTTTGCTGTTGGAGCTGTTTGTCGGATCGTCCTCCGCCAAGGCGTTTTTGGTAATGCCCATCATTGCGCCGCTTGCACAGATGTTTAACTTTTCGCAGACCTCGGTACTGGCATTCAGCTTCGGCGACGGCTTTTCCAACATGATCTATCCGACCAATCCGGTGCTGCTGATCTGCCTGGGATTGACCGTGGTATCATATACGAAATGGATGAAATGGACTATCAAGCTGCAGCTTATTTCACTGACGCTCGCCTGCGGATTTTTGCTTTTGGGCGTGGCGATGAACTACGCGTAGAACTGTATGTATTGATAAAGTAAGGATTACAGTACCGCAAGGCTGCGCGCGGTGTTGATGAGAAAATCCTGTACGTTGGTCACAATGCTGATAGTGGAAAGGCTGCCACGATCGTGCAGCTTACCCACGGCAAACTCCGAAATATCCACCGTATAAAAATACACAGGGCGCAGCTTGCCATCCCGTATCTGCCAGGAGGGCGACATATTGCCGGTTGCAATGGTATGCAGCTGTGTTGCAAGCGCGATAATAGTTGTCGCTTGCATGGTGTGCTTGCGCATCGCGTTTTGCGCATCGTATACATTGCCAATCACGCCGGGCAGCGGGCCGTCGTCACGGATAGAACCGGCAAGCACCATCGGCACCTGATGGCGGACACATGCGGCGACAATGCCGTCCTGCAATGGATTTTCCTGAATAAAATTCTCGATCGATCCACTGCGACGAACGCAGTTGATTGTCTGCAAATGATTGTAGTGGCCGTTATATTGCAGTTCCTTGGTATAGATGTCCTGCCCGAGGCCGGTGTGGAACAATCCGGCTTCCATATCATGCGTGGCCAGTGCGTTGCCGGCTAAGATCGCATGCACATATCCGTTGGCAATCAAACCGGCCATCGCCTTGCGGGAATCGTAATCAAACGCCACAGCGGGACCCAATACCCATACGATCGAACCATGCTCGCGGTCATGCCGTAAAATCTCATACAGCTCATCATAGTCTCTGGAATAGGAAGTCTCCCTTGATTTTCCGGTACGGAAGGCAAAGCTCTGCGCACTGCCTTGTCCACGGGCATCCTTAAAGGCCAGATAATCGATAAATACGCCATTAGAGAGATCTTCTTCCCGTCCGACAACGATGTTATCGCCCTGCTTCACACGCCTTGCTTCGGTGGCGGTCGGCTGGCCATTATGGATGACAACGGCGCAGTCCATCCGTGCCGCCTGAATCAGCTGCCATTGTCCGGCAAGCTTAAAATATTCCGGATAGATGTTCGTCGCGTAAAACTGATCGGGCAGAATACCGTCTCCGGGCGCAGGCTCGGTATGCACGTTGGGTGCGGCTACAAATCTTGCCTCGTTAAAATCCGGCGCTTGGTATACGGGCAGTTGAAACAAAGGAATACGCCTCCTGCAATCGATTCGGTAGTGTATAGTTATGCCGGATAACCGGCTTCGATCTCCTGTACGCGCTTAAGCAGCATCCGGTTTACGGGCATATCCAGCCCGTGCTTTTGCGCCAGAGCAAGCACGGTGCCGGCGAAAAGGCCGACCTCGCTTGGACGCTGCGCCTCCACATCCTGCCGCATGGACGGCTTTCCCTTGGGGTTTAAGGTACTCAGAAGGTGCAGCCATTGTGCCAGATCGTTCTCCGTTAGATTTACTCCTTCATATTGGGACAGCTTGATTACTTCCCGCATGGCGGCGATGGTGGTATCGCGCGGGATTCCGCTGTGCTGAATGGACGCGTAATCCGGCCCGAACACGGCCACGGTTTGGTTGACGCCGACATTGAGCATAAACTTGCCCCACATTACCTTGCCCATTGTTTCGGTGACTTCGTATGGAAAGTTGATCTGGTCAAAAAAACGCACAATACGCTGCACCTGCGGTGTCGGCGGGCCGCTGATGGACGTACCGATACATAGCTTGCCGGCATGGCCGAATGTCAGCCGGTTGCTTTCCTTTACGGCGTCCATGCCGTAGGCTACGCAGTCCACCACCTTGTCGCGGCCATAACAATCCGCAATATCGCCTTCGCTGCGGATACCGTTAAGAAGGGATAAAAACAAAGTATTTGGGCCGACATGACGGCGCATCGTTTCAAGAGCGTCCGCCAGCTGGCCATACTTTACCGCAACCAAAATCAAGTCCGCGGGCGAAACCGTATCTTCCGTTGTTACATAGTGAAAATCGCACGGTTCGCCGTTGCTGGTTACGCCGTCCCGGCGGTAACGCGCAATTCTATCTGGATCGGCAAGAATCCGAAGGTTTTCGGCTGGCATATGCTGTGCCATAATGTGCCCGAATAGGGTACCCAGTGCGCCCATTCCGACAATCGTTACCGTTTGAATTTCAGAAATTGAATGGTTTTTGCTTATGGTCATATATAAACCTCGCATGAATTTTATACCTTTGTTATCATACCGTGCAGGAAGGCGCATGTAAAGGGAAAACGCCTTTTCATACGGTAAAAACGACATTCCGCAAGCAATGCTGTGGCGGATAGCCGATATGCTTGCGGAATGTGGGTGAAATCCGATATAATAGCAGCATCGGATGAAGTACGCTGCACTGCCAATGGACTATGGAGGTACGGCATATGAGCAAAAAACTGAAGATCATGATTGTTTTGGCGGCAATCCTTGTGCTGCTGGTCGCGGCCATTGCCGTAATGCTTACGATTGCGGAGCGCAACCAGCGTGAAGTGTTGGAGATTGAGATTAAAACCGTAGACCTGTCCACTATTCCGGACGGAACCTTTATAGGGGAGTTCAACTCTTTTCCGGTGGCGGCACAGGTGGAGGTAACGGTGAAGGATCACACCATAACAGCCATCGATCTTGTTAAACACCTGAACGGTGAGGGCGGCGACGCGGAAGTGATTCCCGATATGGTGGTGGAGGCGCAATCGCTGCAGGTGGATACCATATCCGGTGCTACCTATTCCAGCAAGGTAATTTTGCTCGCCATTCAGGATGCACTGCAAAGCGCGGCGGGGGAATAATAGTACATATTATCTGCGGAAAGGCCAAGAAAGATATACCCAAGTTGCCTGCCTGCTATTGCCGGGTTTTTCACGGTGATATAGCCGTGCCGATGCATTAGGATGAAAAGAGTCTCCATGAAATCAAGAAGCCGCTGCCTGTCCCGAAAGGCAATATCATCGGCGACCGGATTAGCGTATTGCTCGATCAGGATGATCTTGGTTAGATGCGCCGTCGTTTCATTGCACATGGCGCTAATGTAACGGTTAGTTGGATTTGACAACAATTCAATGGGGCTATACTGCAATAGAAGCTGTCCATAATCCGGCATGAAATCTTCTGCGCTCTGCGGATGGATGCGAAGGTCGCTGTAATAGTTGTATATTGCCGCAAGCAATTCGTCTTTGCATGTAAAGTGATCCGGGCGAAATGCCGGCCAATTTGGTGATTTCACGCAGTGTGGTTGCGTTAAAGCCCTTTTCGGAAAACAGGGTCAGTGCTGCTTCAAAAATGCGTTCCTTTGTTTTCATTCGGTTCTGCTCGTTTCCAGCCGATGGGGAACGCACCATAGCGGCTGCAAGGGTTTCCAGCATTTCCCGTTCCAAAGGGCGATTCAGAAAAATACGGTTTGTCCTGGTGAAACATAGAAAATCGAATACGGCGTCTGACGAAAGCGGGGGCTTGATAGGATTGCACTCTATCGTCTTTGCATAATAGGGTATATCTGCAGCCGGAGCAGGTGCGAACGATATAGCTCCCTGCGGGCAGAACGCCATGCAATGCCCGCAACCAATGCACCTGTTGCTATACCGGAACTCCGGCTTACCTGTTTTATTCTGAACGATCACCTGGCTATTGGTGCAGATGTCCGCGCACAGCATGCAGGATGTGCATTTGCTTTCATCAATAGCTTTTAGAAACATATATCAAGCGGCGGCTTGACAGCTGAAAAGCACTTATGTTTATAATGCAGCCACATTTGTATTCAGGCAACAACGATCTCAACATGTGCGCTCTGCAGCGCGCGCAGAATATCGCCCTGCGGATAGGTATCGGTAATGATCAGATCGATCCGGTGCAGCTCGCAGGTTTTGCATAGATAGTACTGGTTCATTTTGGTGCCATCACACAGCAGCATATGCTTGTCGCCGGCGTCCAGCATGCAGCGCTTGATGGCGGCTTCCTCGGGTACGCTTTCCCACAGGCCGTCGGGTGTTAATCCGCGGCAGGAAACCACGCTCCATGTGCCGTGATGGTCCCGCAGAAAATCAGCGGCATCCACACCCGCAAGCGAAGCGGAGTTTTCGCGCAGCATACCGCCGGTACAGAGCACATGGCGGCCCGGTACGGCAAACGCCTGTACCGTGAGCAATCCGCTGGAAATGATGGTAAGCGAACCCATATCGCGCAGCGCCTCGCCCAGCGCCAGCGTTGTGGTGCTGGCGTCCAATATCAAGGTATCTCCGGGTGATATAAAGCGTGCAGCCGCACGGGCGATGGCCTGTTTCTCCGGCATGCGCTCCATGCGGCGTGCCAACAGGGGAATGTCCTGCATGCTGTGCAGCGGAAGCGTAGCGCCGCCGTGTGTGCGGCGAATGCGGCCTTCTTCTTCCAATATTTGCAGATCACGCCGCAACGTAGCGCCGCTGACGAATAGCTCTTTTGTCAGCGTTTCAACCGTGATCATCTTTCTTTCTTCCAGAAGGGCAACGATATTTTCCCTGCGCTCGAACGGAATCATTGGCATCACCTTTCATATACTGATCATATGGACAACTAAACTGCGCATATATGCGACGTTACGCAATATATCGGTATGTAATGGACAAAAGTGCGTAAGATAAGTATAATAAGTACGCAAAATAGTGTCAAGACATACAATCATACGGATGGAGGAATACGATGGCAAATCAGGTGCTCCTTCCCCAAATGGGAATATCTGAAGAAAGCGCCGTGATCGGCGAGTTTTATGTAAAAGCCGGCGATCCGGTTAAAGTGGGAACACTGCTCTTTGCGGAGGAAACCGGCAAGAGCGTATTTGAAGTAGAAAGCGAATATGAAGGCGTCGTGCTCGCTATCCTGTGCGAGGCGGGGGACGAGCTGCCGATCAAAGCGCCGGTAATGGTTATCGGTGAAGCAGGCGAAGCCTTTGATAATCCGCAGCCGCAGCAAAAAGCCATGAACCCCCCCAAAGCGGATCAAGCGCCAATCGTTGAAAAGGCGGATGTACCCGCGCTCGCAGCAGTGGAACAGCAATCCGCAGGCAAAGAAAAGCTGGTATCGCCGCGCGCACGCGGGCTGGCGGCTAAAGCCGGCATAGACCCGCAGCAGGCAACGCCCACCGGCGCGGAAGGTATGATTATCGAACGCGATGTGCAAGCCCTGCTGGATGCAGGCATAACAAAAGCAGCTGTTGCGCAGCCTAATGCAGAGCCTGTGGAAAAGGCAGAAGCTTTCGTACCCGAATACAAGGATATTCCGATCACAATGATGCGCAAAACCATTGCAAAATCGATGTTCAGTTCCTTGCAGACAACAGCACAGTTGACGCATACCGCCAGCTTCGATGCAGCCGAGCTGCTGGCATACCGTAAAAAGTGCAAGACAACGGAAGCGACCAAGGGTATTACCCTCGGCGATATGGTGCTGTTTGCCGTTTCCCGTACACTTCCGGTATTCCCGGCCATGAATGCCTATTATATGGAGAAAACCATCCGGCAGTTCTCCGGCGTGCAGCTGGCGGTTGCGGTAGATATCCCAACGGGCCTTGTGGTGCCGGTGATCCGTGACGCCGACAAAAAATCGCTGCTGGAGATTTCTGCAGAGAC